>Ga0208100_100153_pt1 | contig 28514 bp, 27 predicted proteins | sample SubbioR11_8A_Aug_FD_184817 | JGI IMG/M metagenome (GOLD analysis project Ga0208100, IMG submission 184817) | Serpentinite rock and fluid subsurface biosphere microbial communities from McLaughlin Reserve, California, USA - CR11_8A_Aug (SPAdes) | ecosystem: Environmental > Terrestrial > Deep... | reverse complement strand
ACGCCACCGCCGCCACCGCCGCCACCGCTCCGCCGCCATGACCGCCACCCTGACCCTGACCCGCCCCGACGACTGGCACCTGCATGTGCGCGACGGCGCGCCGATGGCGGCGGTGGTGCCGCACACCGCGCGGCAGTTCGCCCGCGCGATCATCATGCCCAACCTGCGCCCGCCGGTGACCACCGCGGCGCAGGCGCAGGCCTACCGCGAGCGCATCCTCGCCGCGGTGCCGGCGGGGGTCGGGTTCACGCCGCTGATGACGCTGTACCTGACCGACACGCTGGCGCCGGCCGAGATCGCCCGCGCGCGCGAGGCCGGCGTGGTCGCCGTCAAGCTCTACCCGGCCGGGGCGACGACCCACAGCGACGCCGGCGTCACCGATGTGCGCCACACCTACGCCACGCTCGAGGCGATGCAGCGCGAGGGCCTGCTGCTGCTGATCCACGGCGAGGTCACCGACGCCGAGATCGACATCTTCGACCGCGAGGCGGTCTTCATCGAGCGTGTGCTGCAGCCGCTGCGGCGCGACTTCCCCGGGCTGCGCATCGTCTTCGAGCACATCACGACGCGCGACGCCGCCCAGTATGTGCGCGAGGCCGGCGCGCTGACCGCGGCGACGATCACCGCGCACCACCTGCTCTACAACCGCAACGCGATCTTCACCGGTGGCATCCGCCCGCACTACTACTGCCTGCCGGTGCTCAAGCGCGAGGAGCACCGCCGCGCGCTGGTCGAGGCCGCGACCAGCGGCGACCCGAAATTCTTCCTCGGCACCGACAGCGCGCCGCACGCGGCGCACCTGAAGGAGCACGCCAGCGGCTGTGCCGGCTGCTACACCGCTTACAGCGCGCTCGAGCTCTACGCCGAGGCCTTCGAGGACGCCGGCGCGCTCGACAAGCTCGAGGGCTTTGCCAGCTTCCACGGCGCCGACTTCTACGGCCTGCCGCGCAACCGCGGCACGGTCACGCTGCGCCGCGAGGACTGGGAGCTGCCCGAGGCGCTGCCCTTCGGCGTGGCCAGCGTCAAGCCGCTGCGCGGTGGCCAGACGCTGCGCTGGCGCTTCGTCGACGCCTGAGTGGCGGCCCGCAGCAGGGAGCCGCGCGCGATGGACGACCGCTCCCGCGACGACCGCCGCGAGGCGCTGATCGACGCCGCGCTGCGGCTGGCCGAGCGCGTCGGCTGGGACCGCGTGCTGCTGCACGAGGTCGCCGACGCGGCCGGCGTGACGCTGGCCGAGCTGGCCACGCATTTCGCGCACAAGGACGCCCTGGCCGAGGCCTGGTTCGACCGCGCCGACCGCCGCCTGCTGGCCGCCGCGCAGGCCCCGGGCTGGGCCGCGCTCGACGTGCCGCAGCGGCTGCACGCGGCGCTGTTCGCCTGGTTCGACGCGCTCGCCCCGCACCGCCGGACCTGCCTGGCGATGCTCGGCTACAAGCTCCAGCCCGAGCACCTGCACCTGCAGGTCCTGGGCGCGCTGCGCGTGAGCCGCACCGTGCAGTGGCTGCGCGAGGTCGCGCGCCTGCCCGCCACCGGCTGGCGGCGCGAGCTCGAGGAGGCCGCGCTGACCGCGCTGTACCTCGCCGCCTTCGCGCACTGGCTGCGCGAGGACGCGCCCGGCACGCCGGCGACCCGCGACTTCGTCGCCCGCTGGCTGGCGCGCGCCGACGGCCTCGCCCGCGGCCTGCCCGGCGCGGCCTGAGCGGCGGCTGCGGCGGCGACCACCGCGCTTGGACACGCTGACCCACGCGCTGCTCGGTGCCGCGGCGGCGCAGGTCTGCCGGCCGCGCCGCGCGCCGGCGCTGGCCACCCGCCAGCGCCTGCTGCTCGGCGCGGCGGCCGGCGCATTTCCCGACCTCGACTTCGTCGGCTTCCTCTGGCACCCGCTGCGCTTCCTCGCCGACGGCCACCAGGGGCCGACCCACTCGCTGCTGCTGCTGCCGCTGTGGGCGCTGGCGATCGCCGCCGTGGCCGCCGCACTGCTGGCGCCGCCGGCGCGGCGGCGCGCGGTCTTCGCCGACGCCTATCTGGCGGTGGTCGCCGCGCTGGTCGTGCACCTGGCTGCCGACCTGATCACCGCCTACGGCCTGATGCTGGCCTTCCCGCTGTCGACCCAGCGCTGGGCGCTGGGCTGGATCCACCTCGTCGACCCGGTCTTCAGCGCGCTGGCGCTGCTGGCCGTGCTCGCCGCCGGGGCGGCCAGCCGGCGACGCGCGCCGGCGCTGCTGGTGCTGGCCACGCTGGCCGGCTACGTCGGGCTGCAGGGGCTCGCGCAGCAGCGCGCGCTCGAAGTCGCGCGCGGCTGGGCGCTCGCGCAGGGGCTGGCGGTGCAGCGCGTCAGCGCCTTCGCGCAGCCGCTCTCGCCCTGGCACTGGCGGTTGATCGTCAGCGAGCGTGACCATCACCATGTCGCCGACCTCGACCTGGCCGGCTCGGGGCTGGCGGCGCGCTGGCCGCCGCTGCCCTGGCCGCAGCCGCTGCGCGAGATGCTCGCGGCGTACCGGCCGGCGTCGGCGCTGCAGTGGCAGCCCCATCTGCGCGCCGACGGCAGCCTGCTGCCGGCGCTCGCGCCGCCCGCTGGCGTGCCGCCGCAGGCCGCAGCGCAGGCCGCCGACGCGCGGGCGGCCTGGCGCGCGCCGCCGCTGGCGCCCCTGCGCCGCTTCGCGACCCACCCGGCGCTCTACCGCATCGACGCCGCCGCCGACGGCACGCTGCGCTGCGCCTGGTTCACCGACCTGCGCTACGACCTGCCGCGGCTGCCGGCAACCTTCCGTTTCGGAGTCTGCCGCGACGCCCCGGCGCAGCCCTGGCGCCTGTACCGGCTGCGCTACCTGCAGCCCGATGCGCGCCAGCCGCTGCCGCCGTGACCGCCGCGGCGCGACGACAATGTGCAGATGGCCCCACCCCCCACCCCCCCGCGCGAGGCCCGCATCGCGCTGCTGATCGACGCCGACAACTCGCCGGCCACCCGCATCGAGCTGATCCTCGCCGAGCTGGCCAAGTTCGGCGTGGCCAACGTGCGGCGCGCCTACGGCAACTGGAAGAAGAGCGAACTCAAGGGCTGGGAGAAGGTGCTGCACGAGTTTGCGATCCGCCCGATCCAGCAGTTCGACGTCAGCAAGGGCAAGAACGCGACCGACATGCTGATCGCGATCGACGCCCTCGATCTGCTCTACACCGACCGCCCCGACGCTTTCGGCATCGTCTCGTCCGACGCCGACTTCACGCCGCTGGTCATGCACCTGCGCGCCAAGGGCGCGGCGGTCTACGGCTTCGGCGCCAAGAAGACGCCCGAGCCCTTCGTCAATGCCTGCTCGCGCTTCCTCTACCTCGAAGGGCTGGGCGCCGGCAGCTCCGACGCCGACGCTGAAGCCGACGCCGCCAGTGCCGGAGCCGGCAGCGACCCGGCCGGCGCTGCCCGCGCCGGCAAGAGCCGCGCCGCCGCGGCCCGCAAGACCGCCGCGACCGAGCTGCGCCGCGACGCGCGCCTGGTCAGCCTGCTGCGCAACGCGATCGACAACGCCGCCGGCGAGGACGGCTGGTCGCAGCTCGGTGCGGTCGGCTCGCAGATCGCCAACCAGGCCAGCTTCGACCCGCGCAACCACGGCTTTCGCAAGCTCGCCGACCTGATCGAGGCGATCGGCCTGTTCGACGTCGAGAAGCGCGGCTCGCACCTGTACGTGCGCGAGCGCCGCAAGACCTCGGCGGCGGCCTGAGCGCCGTGGCCGGCTTCGAGGTCCTGGCCACCGACGGCCACGCCCGCCTGGGCCGGCTGGGCCTGCGCCGCGGCGTCGTCGACACCCCGCAGTTCATGCCGGTGGGCACCTACGGCAGCGTCAAGGGCGTGCTGCCGCGCGACCTCGAGGCGATCGGCGCGCAGATCGTGCTGGGCAACACCTTCCACCTGTGGCTGCGCCCCGGGCTCGAGGTCGTGCGGGCCTTCGGCGGCCTGCACCGCTTCGAGGGCTGGACGCGGCCGATCCTGACCGACAGCGGCGGCTTCCAGGTCTGGAGCCTGGGCGGCGCCGACGGCAAGGGCCGGCGAATCAGCGAGGAGGGGGTGCGGTTCGCGTCGCCGGTCAACGGCGACCGCCTGTTCCTCACGCCCGAGCTCAGCGTGCAGATCCAGACCGTGCTCGACAGCGACATCGTCATGCAGTTCGACGACTGCACGCCCTACCAGAGCGGCGCTGGCCTGACCAGCGAGCGCGAGGCGCGCGCGTCGATGGAGCTCAGCCTGCGCTGGGCGCGCCGCTCCAAGGCCGAGTTCGAGCGGCTGGGCAACCCCAACGCGCTGTTCGGCATCGTCCAGGGCGGCATGTACGAGCCGCTGCGCGAGGCCTCGGCCGCCGCGCTGGCCGAGCTCGACCTGCCCGGCTACGCGATCGGCGGCGTCAGCGTCGGCGAGCCCAAGGCCGAGATGCGCCGCATCGTCGCCCACACCCCCCACCGGCTGCCGGCGCACAAGCCGCGCTACCTGATGGGCGTGGGCACGCCCGAGGACCTGGTCGAGGGCGTCGCGCAGGGCGTCGACCTGTTCGACTGCGTGCTGCCCACCCGCAACGCGCGCAACGGCCACCTGTACACCCGCTACGGCGACCTCAGGATCCGCAACGCCCGGCACAAGACCGACCTGCGCCCGATCGACGAGAGCTGCGCCTGCCACGCCTGCGCCCACTTCAGCCGGGCCTACCTGCACCACCTCGACCGCTGCGGCGAGATGCTCGCGCCGATGCTGGCCAGCCTGCACAACCTGCACTACTACCTGAACCTGATGCGCGAGATCCGCGCCGCGCTGGCCGCGGGCAGCTTCGCCGCGTGGCGCGCGCGCTTTGCCGCCGACCGCGCGCGCGGTGTGGGCTGACATCATTCTGAAACACTGAAGCTGATTGCTTCGGCATTCCGCGATGCCGTGGCTGCTCCGCGGCCAGATGGGCAAAGCCTGCGCCATAGTGCGGCAAATCGACAGTCGCTATCCAGGGAATACCCTGAATCTATCCACGATAACCCTGATGCCGTTCAAAATCACGGCTGTCAGATTTCCAGTCCTCATCAACTCACGCTATTCAAAGGAGTCGAACATGTCCCTCATCAACACCGTCGTCCAGCCGTTCAAGACCACCGCCTTCCACAACGGCAAGTTTGTCGAAGTGAGCGACCACTCGTTCAAGGGCAAGTGGTCGGTGATCGTCTTCATGCCGGCGGCCTTCACCTTCAACTGCCCGACCGAGGTCGAGGACGCGGCCGAGCACTACGACATCTTCAAGTCGCTCGGCGCCGAGATCTACATCGTCACCACCGACACGCACTTCTCGCACAAGGTCTGGCACGAGACCAGCCCGGCGGTCGGCAAGGCCCGCTTCCCGCTCGTCGGCGACCCGACCCACACGCTCACGCGCATGTTCGGCGTGCATATCGACGCCGAGGGCCTGGCGCTGCGCGGCACCTTCGTCGTCAACCCCGAGGGCGTGATCAAGACCGCCGAGGTGCACGACAACGCGATCGCCCGCGACATGAAGGAGACGCTGCGCAAGCTGCAGGCCGCGCAGTACGTCGCGAAGAACCCGGGCCAGGTCTGCCCGGCCAAGTGGAACGCCGGCGCCAGGACGCTGACGCCGTCGCTGGACCTCGTCGGCAAGATCTGAGGCCGCGCTGCGCTGCGGGCCGGCCCGCAGCGCGCTGCCTTCGACCGCCGCCACGGGCCCGGTCGCCAGCCGCGCGTGCAGCGGCTGGCGACCGGGCCGGTGATCGCCCGCCCCTCGCCATCGCTGTACCCAGGAGAGCCGCATGCTGGAGCCCAACCTCGAGTCGCAACTGGCCGCCTACCTCGAGCGGCTCGTGCACCCCGTGGAGATCGTCGCCTCGCTCGACGACAGCCCGGCGGCCGACGAGATGCGCGCGCTGATCGACCAGGTCGCCGCGCTGTCGGACAAGGTCAGCGCGCGCCACGACGGCCGTGACGCGCGCCGGCCCTCGTTCCAGGTCACCCGCGCCGGCGCCGACATGGGCCTGCGCTTCGCCGCGGTGCCGCTGGGCCACGAATTCAGCTCGCTGGTGCTCGCGCTGCTGCACGCCGGCGGCCATCCGCCCAGGGTCGAGGCCGAACTGATCGAGCAGATCCAGGCCCTGAGCCGCGCCGACGGCGGCGACTTCGTCTTCGAGACCTGGCTGAGCCTGAGCTGCCACAACTGCCCCGACGTCGTGCAGGCACTCAACCTGATGGCCGTGCTCAACCCGCGCGTGCGCCATGTCGCGATCGACGGCGCGCTGTTCCAGGACGAGGTCGAGCGGCGGCAGATCATGGCCGTGCCCGCGGTCTTCCTCGACGGCAAGCCGTTCGCGTCGGGCCGCATGGAGCTTGCCGAAATCCTGGCCAAGGTCGACACCGGCGCCGCCGCGCGCGACGCGGCTCGGCTCGATGCGAAGGCAGCGTTCGACCTGCTGGTCGTCGGCGCCGGCCCGGCTGGCGCGGCCGCGGCGATCTACGCCGCGCGCAAGGGCATCCGCACCGGTATCGTCGCCGAGCGCTTCGGCGGCCAGACGCTCGACACCCTGGGCATCGAGAACTTCATCTCGGTCCAGGCCACCGAGGGGCCGCAGTTCGCCGCCGCGCTCGAAGCCCATGTGCGCGCCTACGACGTCGACGTGATGGCCCACCAGCGCGTCGCCACCCTCGAGCCGGCCGACCGGCCCGGCGGCCTCGCCCGCCTCACGCTGGCCAACGGCGCCGTGCTGCGCAGCCGCAGCGTGGTGCTGGCCACCGGCGCGCGCTGGCGCAACATCGGCGTGCCCGGCGAGGCCGAGTACAGGAACCAGGGCGTGGCCTACTGCCCGCACTGCGACGGCCCGCTGTTCAAGGGCCGCAAGGTGGCGGTCGTCGGTGGTGGCAACTCGGGCGTCGAGGCTGCGATCGACCTCGCCGGCATCGTCGAGCATGTCTCGCTGATCGAGTTCGCCGACCAGCTCAAGGCCGACGCGGTGCTGGTGGCCAAGCTGCAGAGCCTGCCCAACGTGACGGTCCACCTCGACGCGCAGACCACTGCGATCACTGGCGACGGCAGCAAGGTCGATGGCCTGGTCTACCGCGACCGCGCCAGCGGCGCCGAGCACCGCATCGCGCTGGCCGGCGTCTTCGTGCAGATCGGGCTGGTCCCCAACACCGAGTGGCTCCGAGGCGTCGTCGAGTTGAGCCGCCACGGCGAGGTCATCGTCGACGCCAGGGGCGCGACCAGCGCCGCCGGCGTCTACGCCGCAGGCGACGCGACGACCGTGCCGTACAAGCAGATCGTGATCGCTGCCGGCGAGGGCGCCAAGGCCGCGCTCTCGGCCTTCGACCACCTGATCCGCAGCCCGGCTGCGGCCTGAGCCGTCCTCAGCCCCCGCCGAGCCAGCCGTCGCTGGCAGCCGGGTGGCGGCGGCTGACGACCAGCGCGCCGTGCAGGTACAGCGCGTTGAGCAGGCGCTGCGCGCGCCTGGGGTTGAGCCCGGCGAAGCCGCTGAGCCGATCGAGGTTGACCGGCCTGCACTGCTGCTCGCGTACCGCCGCGCGCGCCACCGGGCCCAGGCTCAGGCCCTTGAGCGCGACGCCGGCGCGCACGCGGTAGGCCAGCGGGCCGGCGATCTCGGGCAGCAGCGCCTCGCGCGCGCCGCGCAGGGCCAGCGCCCAGGTCAGCGGCGGCAGCGGGTGCAGCACGCGGCCCGCCGGCGGCGCCGCGGCCGGCTCGACGTGAATCACCTGCAGCGTGCCCAGCGGCAGGGCCAGCACCTCGGCCAGCGGCAGCGGGCAGGCGAAGACATGCTCGCGCGGGTACAGCGACAGCGGCAGCGCATGGGCCTCGGCCTGCACGTGGATCGTCAGCGCATGCGCATGGCGCAGCGCCGCGGCGACGATGTCGAGCAGCTCGGCTGCGCCGCCGCCCGACTCGAAGCGCTGCAGGTCCTGCCACAACGAGGGCGTCAGCCCGGCCAGCGCCGTCGGGCGTGAGCGCGGCGACGACGCGCCCAGGCGCGCCGACGTGGTGACGTCGACATAGCGCCGGAACGCGCTGGCGCGCACCAGATCGGGCCGACCCAGCGGCAGGGTCGATTCGAAATCCAAGCGAGACCTCGCACGGCGGCCGCCGCGGCCGCCACCGCGGCATCGTACGCGCTGTCGCGGCACCGGAGTTTGACGCCTGCGGGGCTGCGCTGCGGAGTCGATCCTCGAAGCCCGCGCCCGTTCGGGGCAGGGCTACAGGCGTGGGCAGCCCCCAGCCCCCAGGTCGCCAGCGCCGCGCAGAGCCTCGCCCCGGCGCCCGATGCGCCGGGTTGCCGAAGCTCAAGAATCTGGCGAAGCGGCCGAAGACGTGACACCGCGCCGGCCCGCGCATTTTCACGACTGCCTGCCATGACCGCCACCGCCACGCCTCTCCTGACCCTCGACCACGGCGACCCCGACCTGGACCTGCGTCTGTCCGAGTTGGACGCGGCAGACCTGGATGCGCTCGGCTTCGGCGTGATCGGCTTCGACAGCGGCGGAGCAGTGCGGCGCTACAACCGCTTCGAATCGGCCGCCGCGGGCTTGTCGCCCGAGCGCGTGCTGGGCCAGAACCTGTTCAGCGTCGTCGCGCCCTGCATGAACAACTTCATGGTTGCGCAGCGATTCGAGGATGCCCAGGCCGGGGGCGCCATCCTCGACGAGACGATCGACTACGTGCTCACCTTGCGCATGCGACCGGTCAAGGTCCGTCTGCGCCTGCTCGCGCGGCCGGGTGCGGCCCTGCGCTACGTGCTGGTGCGCCGCCATGCCTGAGCGCCCCGCCTCGGCCGCACAGGCTGCGCTGCCTGCCCTGGACGAACCAGCGCCTGACCCACGCGAACACGAGGCTCTGCTGCAGTTCCTCTACAGCGCCCCGATCGGCCTGCTGCAGGCCCGCATCGATGGCGAGGTCCTGCTGGTCAACCCGGTCTCCTCGCAGCTGCTCATGCCGCTGGCAGCAGCGGGTGGTCTCGACAACCTCTACGACACCTTTGAGTCGGTGGCACCCGACTTGCGCCAGCGGGTGCAGGACTTCGAGCCCGATCACGGCCTGATCTGCCAGGATCTGCTGGTGCCGGTCTACGTCGGTCCGACGCAGCGGCGGGCGGCGCGCGTGTTGTCGCTCACGCTGCTCAAGCTCGACGGACAGCGGCTGATGGTGGTGCTGGGCGATGTCACCGACACGCTACGCCGGGAGCGCGAGTTGCGCGACACGCAGGCCTGGACCCAGGCGATCGCCGGTTGCCTGAGCGAGTACGCGCTGCTGCGCCTGGACGGCGACGGCTGCGTGATCGACTGGAACCCAGGCGTTGGCCGCCTCACCGGCCATGACGCGCGCCTGGTGGGTCAGAACCATGCCGTCCTCCACGCCCCGGACAGCCTGAGCGCGCGGATGGCCGGCGTGCGCCTGCGCGATGCCGACGCCTGCGGCTGGAGTCTGGACGAGGGGTGGCTGCAGCGCGCCGACGGCAGCCGCTTCTGGGGCAGTTGCCTGCTGGCGCCACTGCCGCCCGGGCCCGGCGAGACTGGCGCGGGCGAGGGCTCGCGGCCACGGGGCTACAGCCTGGTGGTGCGCGACATCTCCGAGCGGCGCGACGCGACGCAGGAACTGCTGAAGGCGGTCTCGCGGGACCATCTCACCGGCCTGGCCAACCGGCGCGCCTTCTTCGAGACCGGCGAGCGCGAACTGCGGCTCTGGGCACAGGCGCGGCAGCCCCTGGCCCTGCTGATGATCGATGCCGACCACTTCAAGCGCATCAACGACGCTCACGGCCACGCGGCCGGCGACGCGGTCCTGCGCCACCTCGCCGCCGGACTCAACACCGGCGCGCGGGCGCTGGACCTCATCGCCCGCATTGGTGGCGAGGAGTTCGCGGTGTTGCTGCCAGGCGTCGACGGTCGCGCTGCGCTGGCCCTCGCCGAGCGGCTGTGCCGGGTCGTGGCTGCCCAGACGGTCATTGTCGGCGGCAAGCAGATCCGCTGCACGGTGAGCATCGGCGTGGCGACGATGGACGAAGCTGCCGAAGGGCTGCAGGGCTTGCTCTGCCGTGCCGACGCGGCGCTCTACGAGGCCAAGCACCGCGGCCGGGACTGCGCAGTGGCCTGGACACCGGCGCTCGATGTCCCGCTGCCGCCGGCGGCGCAGGCGTGAGCACGGGCATGAGGCACGCTGCACGGTCGGCCTGGCTCGGCGGCGAGGGGGTGGCCCCATGAGCGCCATGCCGGAGCGCGGTCCGACCACGCCCTACGAGGCCCTGCTGCAGTTTCTCTACCAGACGCCTGTCGGTCTGGTGCAGACGGACAACGACGGCGCGATCACGCTCGTCAACCCGATGGCAGCACAGCTGCTGATGCCACTCGCGCCTGGCGGTGACCTGTCGAACCTGTACGACGTGCTCGGTGCGCACGCGCCGGGCTTGCGCGCCCGGGCTGGCGTCTGCAGGTCGCCCGGCGAGGAGATCTGCGATGGCCTGCGGGTCCACCTCGGCGAGGCGGCGCCGCCCGGCGCGCCCCGGGTCCTCGCGCTGCGTATGCTGCGGCTCGACGCAGCGACGCTGATGGCCAGCGTGAGAGACGTGACCCTGGAGGAGCAGCGCGAGGCCGTGCGCCTGCAGTCGCGTCTGCGCGAGGTCAGCCGGCTCGACGCGCTCACCGGTCTGCCCAACCGGGTCGCCGCCCGCGAGCGCATCCTGGCCGGGCTGCGGCGGGATGCCGTGTCCAGGCTGGCCGTGCTGTTCATGGACATCGACCGCTTCTCGCACGTCAACACCGGGCGGGGCCAAGCGGTGGGCGACGAGTTCCTGCGCCAGTTCGGCCGCCGTCTCGCGGCAGAGTTGCAGCCCGGCGTGGCTGAGCTGCCGACAGCGCCGGTGGCAGCGCGGCTTGGCGACGACAAGTTCGCTGCCGTGCTCGACGGCCCCGACTGGCTCGAGGACCCGGTCGGCGCCGCCGGCCGTCTGCTGCAGGCCATGGGCCGGCCTTACGTCGTCGGCGGGCAGGCGGTACAGCTCACGGTGAGTGCGGGCCTGGTGGTCGTCGACAAGCCGACCGAGCCCGACGGCGACCCGGATGCTCTGCTCGAGGACGCCAGACTGGCCACGCGCGAGGCCCGTCTCGCCGGTGGTGGCCGAATGCATGTGTACGACGCCAGCCTGCGCGTGCGTCTGCAGCAGCGCGCGGCGATGGAGGCGACGCTGCGCCGTGCTCTGCAGCACAACGAGCTGCATGTGGTCTACCAGCCGATCGTCGCGCTCGGCAACGGCGCGCCGGTCGGCGCCGAGGCCCTGGCCCGTTGGCAGCACCCGCAGAGGGGCGCGATCCCGCCGAGCGAATTCATCGGCGTCGCCGAAGCCTGCGGGCTCATCGGTGCGGTGGGCGGCTTTGTGCTGCGGCAGGCCTGCGTGGAGTTCGCGCGCTGGCGCGCCCAGCCCGGCGGGGCTCGGCTGCAGGTGCTGTCGGTCAACCTGTCGCGGGCGCAGTTGCTCGAGCAGACCGACGGCCCGGGCATCCAGCAGGTCGTGCGCGAGGCGCTCGCGGACAGCGGTCTTGCGCCCGCGCTGCTGCAACTGGAGATCACCGAAAGCCTGGCGGCCCAGGACGAGCAGGTCCAGGCGCAACTGCGCAGGCTCAAGGCCCTGGGCGTCAAGCTGGCGCTCGATGATTTCGGTACGGGTTATTCGTCCCTGTCGAGCCTGCATCAACTGCCGGTCGACGCGGTCAAGATCGATCGCTCGTTTGTCAGTCAAATCGAGACCAGCGCCCATCACCAGGTGCTGGTGGAGGCCACTGTGCGGGTCGCCCGCAGCCTGGGCATGCAGACCGTGGCGGAGGGGATCGAGACCGCCGGCCAAGCTGCGCTGCTTGCGTCCTGCGGCTGCGACAAGGGCCAGGGCTACTTCTACGCCCGGCCCCTGCCGCCTTCGGAGGCGGCCCACCTGCTGCTGGGCGGCAGCCTCTGACCTGTTGCCGCCAGGGGTCCGGCTGCTGGCGTTGACGCTGTCGCGCCGACCCCACGCCCAGGCTCGAGCCAGAGCCGCCGCAGGCTACATTGCCGAGGGCGGCCGCACGCGCGCGCGCCCGCCGGCGAGGGCGCCCCAACGACGACAGCGAAAGGCAAGGTATGGCAACGACGAAGGCGAGGAAGTCCGAGATGGCCAAGGCGGCCGACAGCCTCAGGCAGGCGGCGCAGCATGCCGGGGCGGCGGCCAGCGGTGGCATCGACAAGGCCAGGGCCGCGGCGCTGAAGAAGCGCGATGCCGCCCGGCGCAAGATCGAGACGATGCTGGCCAAGGCCGAGGCGCGCGTCAAGAAGGCCGCGGCCGAGGCCGAGAAGTCGGTGCGCAACGCGATGCGCAAGGGCGAGCAGAAGGTCAAGGCTGCGCAGAAGAAGTTTGCGGCGGCGCAGGCCGCGGCGCAGCGCAAGGCGCAGGCCGCGGCCCGGGCCGTCGAGAAGGAAGCGGCGGCGCTGAAGAAGGCCACCGCGCGCCGGCTGGCCGAGGCCCAGAAGGCGCAGGCCCGCCGGCAGAAGGAGCGCTCGCAGGCCGCAGCCGGCAGGGCCGGCAAGGCTGCGGTTCAGCCTGCGGCGGCGGGCAAGGCGCAGGCACGCAAGGCGGCGAAGAAGGCCGTCGCCAAGAAGGCCGTCGTGAAGAAGGCCAGCGCGAGCAAGGCGCCGGCGACCCCGGTGGCTGCGAAGAAGGCGCCGGCCAGGCGCACCAACGGGGGCCAGGTCACCCCGGCAGCCAACGTGCCGGCCGCCGCGGCCGAGTCAGCGGCCCCGGCGGCCTGAGCCGCTGAGCCGGCGCCCGGCCGCCGCGGCCGGGCGCCGGCGGCTCACTCGCGGCGGAAGTTGTCGTGGCAGGCCTTGCAGCTCTGCGCGGCCGCACCGAAGGCCACGCGCAACTGCGCGACATCGCCGGTGCGTGCGGCCGCGGCCAGCCGCACCGCGTCTTCCTGCATGCGCGCCGCGGCGGCGTCGAAGCGCGCGCGCTCGGTCCAGATGCGCGGCAGCGCGTTGGTGTTGCCGCCGCGGTCGGTGCCCTCGACGAAGCCGGCGAACGGCAGCCGCGACATCGCCTGCACGATGTCGGCGTTCTGCACCGCGGCCTGGGCGTCGAAGGGCGCGCGGTTGTTGGCCATCGCGCCGATGCGGCCGAAGTGCTGGCCCATCACGAAGAACGCACTCTGGCGGTACTTGATCGCGTCGTCGGGGCGCTGGAACTGGGCCATCGCCGGCAGGGCGGTCGCCGCGGCCAGCACCGCGGTCGAGGCGAGGAGGGCAAGACGCTGCATGGACAGACTCTCCTGGAGGTGGGTGGCTGCGGCCGGTTGGCCGCAGGGGCGTCGCGGCGTGGGGCCTGCGGCCCGGGGCAGTGCACCGGACGCGACCGAGTGTAGATCTGCTGCGTGCGCGGTCTGTGACTGCCGTCGCGTGCGGCGCCAGGCCCCGGCCGGGCGCGCGCCGGGTTATCGTTGCAGCCTCGCCGTTGCCGCCCGCCTCGCGCCATGCCCGACCCCGTCGCCACGCCACCCGCTGCCAGCGTGCCGGTGCGCGTCTGGGACCTGCCGACCCGGCTGTTCCACTGGCTGCTGGCCCTCGCCGTCGTCGGCTCGATCGTCACCGCCGAGGTCGGCGGCAACGCGATGGTCTGGCATTTCCGCCTCGGCTACGTGGTGCTGGCGCTGCTCGCCTTCCGGCTGCTGTGGGGGCTGTGCGGTGGGCGCTGGTCGCGCTTTGCCAGCTTCGTGCCGACCCCGGCGCGGCTGCTGCGCTACCTGCGCGGGCGGCCCGCGCCCGGCGAGCACCTCGACGTCGGCCACAGCCCGCTGGGCGCGCTGGCGGTCTGGGCGCTGCTGGGCTTGCTGCTCGCCCAGCTCGCCACGGGGCTGGTCGCCGACGACGAGATCGCCTTCCGCGGCCCGCTCAACGCCTGGGTCGCCGTCGACACCGTGCGGGCCGCGACCTCGTTCCACGAGGGCTGGGGCCGCACGCTGGTGATCGCGCTGCTGGTCCTGCACGTGGTCGCGATCGTCGCCTACCGCCTGCGCGGGCGCGACCTGCTCGGGCCGATGCTGCACGGCGACAAGCCGCTCGCGGCCGACGTGCCGGCCGCGGCCGACGTGCCGGCCGCGGCCGACAACGCGCGCACGCGGCTGCTCGCCGGCGTGCTCGCCGCCGGCTGCGCGGGGCTGGCGCTGTGGGTCGCGTCGCTGGGCGGGTGAAGACCGTGGACGAATCCCCGCCCCCCGCCCTGCCCGCCGTCGAGTTGGTCACCGCCGACGGCGCCGGGCAGCTCGACACCGCGCGCGAGCTGTTCCTCGAGTACGCCGCGGCGCTGGCCATCGACCTGTGCTTCCAGGGCTTCGACGACGAGCTGGCCACCCTGCCGGGCGAGTACGCGCCGCCGCGCGGCGCGCTGCTGCTGGCCTACGTCGACGGCGAGCCCGCCGGCTGCGGCGCGGTGCGCCCGCTGGTCGACGTCGACTACGCCAACGCCTGCGAGATGAAGCGGCTGTACGTGCGGCGGGCGTTTCGCCGCTTCGGCATCGGCCGGCTGCTCGCGCAGGCGCTGATGGACCACGCCAGCGGCGCCGGCTACTCGGTGATGCTGCTCGACACCCTCGACGACATGGAGGCCGCGCGCGGCCTCTACGCCGCGCTGGGCTTCGAGGAGATCCCGCCGTACTACTTCAACCCGCTGCCGGGCGCGCATTACCTCAAGGCCGAACTCGGCTGAAGACCGACCAGGAGACCCCCGTGACGAACCCGTTTCGACAACTGCTGCGCAGCGCCGGCGCCCACCCGCCGGTGGGCACCTTCGTGCTGTCGGCCAGCCCGCTGATCGCCGAGGCGGTCGGCTGCGCCGGCTTCGACTGGGCCGTGATCGACCTCGAGCATGCCCCGCTCGACGTCGGCGGGCTCGTCGGCATGCTGCAGGCGGTCGGCAACACGCGCATGGTGGCGGTCGTGCGCGTGCCCTGGAACGAGCCGGTGGTCGTCAAGCGCGTGCTCGACGTCGGCGCGACGACGCTGATGTTCCCGTTCGTGCAGAGCGCCGACGAGGCCCGCCGCGCGGTCGCCGCGACCCGCTACCCGCCGGATGGCGTGCGCGGCATGGTCGGCACCAGCCGCGCGACGCGCTACGGCACGGTCGCCGACGTGGTCGCGCATGCGCGGCAGTCGCTCGGCGTCATCGTCCAGCTCGAGACCCCGGTCGCGCTCGACGCGCTCGAGGCGATCGCCGCGGTCGACGGCGTCGACGCGCTGTTCATCGGCCCGGCCGACCTGGCCGCGGCGATGGGCCATGCCGGCCACAGCGGGCACCCGGCGGTGGTCGAGCGCATGACGCGCGCGGCCGCGCAGTGCAAGGCGCTGGGCAAGCCCGTCGGCACGATAGGGGCCACGCCCGGCGCCGTCGCGCAACTGCGCGCTGCCGGCTTCGACTTCCTCGCCGTGGCCTCCGACCTCACGCTGCTGATGCGCGGCGCGCAGGCCGCGGCCGGGGCGCTGCGCACCCAGGAGGTCGGCCGCATCGTGCACTCGGTCGACGACGGCACGCACACCGACGCGCCGGCGCACTGACTGCGCCCTCCCGACCCCCATCCCTTTTCGCCCCCGCCCCCGGCGACGCCGGGTGGCAACCCTTCGCCCCCTACACCCGAGCCTGCCGATGACCCCACCCGACCCCGCGATCGAACTCCAGGCCGGCGAGCTGCGGCTGGCCCTGCGCCCCGACCTCGGCGGCAGCATCGCCGGCTTCTGGCGCGCCCGGCTGGCCGGCTGCTACCCGCTCGCGCCGTACTCCAACCGCATCGGCCACGCGCGCTTTCGCTGGGCCGGGCAGGAGCAGCGCACGCGGCCGAACTTCGACGCCAGCGTGCATTCGGTCCACGGCCTGGCCTGGCAGCGCGCCTGGCGCGTCGAGGCCGGCGACGCGCGCAGCGCGCGGCTGGCGCTGGCCCACACCCCCGACGCCGACTGGCCGTACGCGTTCGACCTCGAGCAGCGCTTCGAGCTGGGCGCGGAGGGCCTGCGCGTGACGCTGCGCATCGTCAACACCGACGCCCGCACGCAGCCGCTCGGGCTGGGCTGGCACCCGTACTTCCCCAGGCGCACGCGCAGCCGGCTGCACGCCGAGCTGACCCAGCGCTGGGAGAGCGACGCCGGCACCGGGTTGCCGACCCGCCGCGTCGCCCAGCACGGCATCGACGGCGACGTCGCGCACATGGACTACGACCATGTCTTCGACGGCTGGCAGGGCAGCGCGCGCATCCGCGACGAAAGGCTCGCGCTGCGCCTGACGTCGTCGCTCGACCGCCTCGTCGTCTACACCCCGCCGGCCAAGGACTACTTCTGCGTCGAGCCGGTCAGCCACGTCAGCAACGCGATCCACATGGCCGAGCCGCTCGCCCACGGCCTGCGCGCCGTCGAGCCCGGGCAGGCGTTCGAGGCCTGGATGCAGATCGAGGTGGCGGCGGTCTGAGCCCCGCCTGGCCGGGCCGGGCCGCAGGCCCGAGGGGGCTCCAGTGCGTGTGCCCTCACCGCGCCGGCAAGTACTGCCGGTCCGAGTATGTCGCCAGCCACTGCGGGCGGAAGGCGACGAAGATGGCGGTCAGCATGCCGGTGGTCACGGCGTCGCCCCAGGCGACGAGCCAGCGGGCGACGAGCAGCCACTGGGCGTCGGCGCCGGGCGGGGGCGGCTGGGTCGCGACCCACAGCGCGCCGGTGGCGGCCATCGCCAGCAGCGTCGCGCCGAAGCCGCGCGCGAGGATGTAGACCATCAGGTGCCGCGGCAGCCAGCGCCGCGTGGCCAGGCCCAGCAGCAGCCCCAGCGTGGCCGGCAGCACGCCGCTCCAGAAGCCGGTGCGCACGCTGGCCTGCGCCCAGCCGGCGAGGCCGCCGGCCAGCGTGGGGTCGGCGACCCAGGCCGCCAGCGCAGCCACCGGCAGGCAGGTGAGCACGGCCAGCGGCCAGCCGAACATCAGCACCAGCAGCGCCGCCAGCGACATCTGGACCGGCATGCCGCCGGGCAGTTGCGTGTCGATGCTCCACAGCCAGGGCAGAACCACCAAGCTTGCCAGCCAGGGGTGGCGCAGCGGCTCGTGGCGCAGCATCTGCCAGGGCCTGAGCGCCAGCGCCAGCGCCAGCGCGGCGGCCGTCGGGGCCAGCTCCCAAGTCATCGTCGTACTGCCTGCATCGCAACCGGCGACGCGCGCAATCGCTCGCCGCAGCGATTATCGGGCGGGCGGCGGCTACGATGCGCGCTCGCCGCGGCGGCGGCGCGCGGTGGGCGGGCGCAGGCCGTGGCCGCAGGCGAGCCCGCATCCGTACAATTGACGTTGACGTAAACGTCAATCGGGCCGCACACCCGCCGGCCTGCCCACCGTGCGGCCGGTCAGGCCGGGGAGACTGCATTGCCGACGCTGACGTCGCGGCTGGCGCCGCGCTCCGAGGAATTCAAGGCCGCCGCGACGCTCATGCGCGCGCTGGTCGACGACCTCAATGCCAAGCTCGCGAGCGTGGCGCTGGGCGGTGACGCGGCCGCGCGCAGCAAGCATGTCGGGCGCGGCAAGCTGCTGCCGCGCGAGCGCGTCGAGCGCCTGCTCGACCCCGATACGCCGTTCCTCGAGATCGCGCCGCTGGCCGCACTCGACCTCTACGACAACGAAGCGCCCGCCGCCGGCCTCATCACCGGCATCGGCCGCGTCGCCGGCGTCGAGTGCGTGGTCGTCTGCAACGACGCCACCGTCAAGGGCGGCACCTACTACCCGCTGACGGTCAAGAAGCACCTGCGCGCGCAGGAGATCGCCCAGGCCAACCGCCTGCCCTGCATCTACCTGGTCGACAGCGGCGGCGCCAACCTGCCCAACCAGGACGAGGTCTTCCCCGACCGCGACCACTTCGGCCGCATCTTCTACAACCAGGCCAACCTGAGCGCGCAGGGCATCGCCCAGATCGCGGTGGTGATGGGCTCATGCACCGCCGGCGGGGCCTACGTGCCGGCGATGAGCGACGAGACGATCATCGTGCGCAACCAGGGCACGATCTTCCTGGGCGGCCCGCCGCTGGTGAAGGCCGCCACCGGCGAGGTGGTCAGCGCCGAGGACCTCGGCGGCGGCGACGTCCACACCCGGCTCTCGGGCGTGGCCGACCACCTCGCCGACAACGACACCCACGCGCTGGGGCTGGCGCGCGCGGCGGTCGCGCGGCTGAACTGGCGCAAGGCCGGCGCGCTGGCCTGCGTGCCGCCGCGCCCGCCGCAGTACGCGCCCGAGGAACTGCACGGCGTGATCCCGACCGACGCGCGCAAGCCCTTCGACGTGCGCGAGGTCATCGCCCGCGTCGTCGACGGCAGCGAATTCGACGAATTCAAGGCCCGCTACGGCGCGACGCTGGTCACCGGCTTCGCGCACATCGAGGGCATGCCGGTGGGCATCGTCGCCAACAACGGCATCCTGTTCGCCGAGAGCGCGAACAAGGGCGCGCACTTCATCGAGCTGTGCTGCCAGCGCCGCGTGCCGCTGGTCTTCCTGCAGAACATCACCGGCTTCATGGTCGGCCAGAAGTACGAGAACGAGGGCATCGCCCGCGCCGGCGCCAAGATGGTCACCGCGGTGGCCTGCGCGCAGGTGCCCAAGTTCACGGTCATCATCGGCGGCAGCTTCGGTGCCGGCAACTACGGCATGTGCGGGCGCGCGTACTCGCCGCGCATGCTCTGGATGTGGCCCAACGCGCGCATCAGCGTGATGGGTGGCGAGCAGGCCGCCAGCGTGCTGGCGACCGTGCGCCGCGACGGCATCGAGGCCCGCGGCGGCGCCTGGAGCGCCGCCGACGAGGAGGCCTTCAAGGCCCCGATCCGCACCCAGTACGAGCGCCAGGGCCATCCCTACTACGCCAGCGCCCGGCTGTGGGACGACGGCATCATCGACCCGGCCGACACCCGCCGCGTGCTCGCGCTGGGCTTGAGCGCCAGCCTCAACGCACCGATCCCCGAGACGCGCTTCGGCGTGTTCCGCATGTGACTCCCGGTGTACGATGTGCGCGTTATTGGTAGACGGTACACATCATGCGCACCAACATCGACATCGACGACGCCCTGATGGACCAGGCCATGAAGGCCGGCCCGTTCAAGACCAAGAAGGAGGCGGTCGAGGCCGGCCTGCAGCTGCTCGCCCGGCAGGCCACGTACCGCGAGATCCTCAAATGGGAGGGCCGGCTGAAGTGGGAGGGCGACGAGGCGGTCGACTGGACGTGCGCCGAGCCGGTCGCGGCTGCGCCGCCGCCGCCGGCCTGGGTCGCCGCCGAGCCGCAGCGCAGGGGGCGCGGTGGTCGTCGTTGACTCCAGCGTCTGGATCGACTTCTTCGCCGGGGTCGACTCGGCGCCGCGCATGACGCTGCGTCGGCTGTTGCACGACGGCGAGGTCCGCATCGTCGTGCCCGACCTCGTGCTGTTCGAGGTGCTGCGCGGCTTTCGCGGCGAGCGCGAGTACCGCCAGGCGCGTGTGCTGCTCGAGTCGCTGAGCGTCGAGCCGGTCGGCGGGCAGGCGCTGGCGGTCGAGGCGGCGCAGCACTACCGCAGCCTGCGCGCCAGCGGCATCACCGTGCGCAAGGCGCTCGACGTGCTGATCGCCAGCTTCTGCATCCAAGCCGGCTACACCCTGCTGCACCGCGACCGCGACTTCGACGCCTTCGAGCGCGGGCGCGGGCTCAAGGTCTGGAGACACTGACGATGACGACGACCCTCGACATCCGCCGCCCGAGCCCGCAGGTGGCCGAGGTATACCTGAACCGGCCCGAAGTGCGCAACGCCTTCAACGACGCGGTGGTGGCCGAGCTGGGCGCGGTCTTCACCGGCTTTGCCGCCGACGCCGAGCTGCGCGTGGTCGTGCTCGGCGGCCACGGCAAGGCCTTCTGCGCCGGCGCCGACCTGGCCTGGATGCGCGCGATGGCCGACTTCGACTGGGCACGCAACCACGCCGACGCGCAGGCCCTGGCCGAGATGCTCTGGAGCGTGCACAACTGCCCGGTGCCGGTGGTCGGCCGCGTGCACGGCGACTGCTACGCCGGCGGCGTCGGCCTGGCCGCGGTCTGCGACGTGCTGGTCGCCGCCGAGGGCGTGCAGTTCTGCCTCAGCGAGGCCCGCCTCGGGCTGCTGCCGGCGACGATCGGCCCTTACGTCATCCGCGCCCTCGGCGAGCGCGCCGCGCGGCGCTGGTTCACGACCGCCGAGCGCTTCGACGCCGCCACTGCGCACGCGCTGGGCTTCGTGCACGAGGTCGCGCCGGCCGACCAGCTCGATGCGCGCGTCGGCCAGATCGTCGCTGCGATCGTCGGCAACGGCCCGGCCGCGGTGCGCGCGTGCAAGCGGCTGGTGCTCGACCTCGCCGGCCGCGAACTCAGCGCCGAGCTGCGCGCCGAGACCGCGCGGCGCATCGCCGACATGCGCGCCAGCGCCGAAGGCCGCGAGGGCGTGCAGGCCTTCCTGCACAAGCGCGAGCCGTCGTGGCGGTGCTGATGCGCATGCCGGCCCCGCCACCGCCCCGACCGCCCACACCGCAGCCTGCCATGTTCCAAAAGATCCTGATCGCCAACCGCGGCGAAATCGCCTGCCGCGTCGCGGCCAGCGCGCGCCGGCTGGGCGTGCGCACGGTCGCCGTCTACTCCGACGCCGACGCCGACGCGCGCCATGTCCAGGCCTGCGACGAAGCGGTGCATGTCGGGGCGGCCCCGGCGCGCGAGAGCTATCTGCAGTGGCAGCGCATCCTCGAGGCCGCGCGCGCCACCGGCGCGCAGGCCATCCACCCCGGCTACGGCTTCCTCAGCGAGAACGAGGGCTTCGCGCGCGCCTGCGCCGACGCCGGCGTTGTCTTCATCGGCCCGCCGCCGGCGGCGATCGCCGCGATGGGCAGCAAGGCCGCGGCCAAGGCCCTGATGGCGCAGGCCGGCGTGCCGCTGGTGCCGGGCTACCACGGTGCCGACAACGACCCGGCGCTGCTCGCTGCCGAGGCCGCGCGCATCGGCTACCCGGTGCTGATCAAGGCCAGCGCCGGTGGCGGCGGCAAGGGCATGCGCCGCGTCGACCGCGCCGAGGACTTCGCCGCCGCGCTGGCCTCGTGCCAGCGCGAGGCGCGCGCGAGCTTCGGTGACGACCATGTGCTCGTCGAGCGCTACGTCACGCGGCCGCGGCACATCGAGATCCAGGTCTTCGCCGACGCGCAGGGCCGCTGCGTGCACCTGTTCGAGCGCGACTGCTCGGTGCAGCGGCGCCACCAGAAGGTGCTCGAGGAGGCGCCAGCGCCGGGCATGAGCGAGGCCCGCCGCGCCGAGATGGGTGCGGCCGCGGTCGCCGCGGCGCAGGCCGTGGGCTATGTCGGGGCCGGCACCGTCGAGTTCATCGCCGAGGAGGTCGACGACGGCGACCTGCGCTTCTACTTCATGGAGATGAATACCCGGCTGCAGGTCGAGCATCCGGTGACCGAGGCGGTCACCGGCCACGACCTCGTCGAGTGGCAGCTGCGGGTGGCTGCCGGCCAGGCGCTGACCGACTGGCTGCCGGGGCTGCAGGCCGATCTGCGCCTGTGCGGCCATGCGATCGAGGCGCGCATCTGCGCCGAGAACCCAGACGCCGGCTTCATGCCCGCCACCGGCACGCTGCACGTGCTGCGCTGGCCCGCGCATGTGGCCTTCCGCCGCGACGACGCCGGCGCCACCGCGCCGGTGCGCGTCGACAGCGGCGTGCGCGCGGGCGACGCCATCTCCCCGCACTACGACTCGATGATCGCCAAGCTCATCGTCTGGGGCGAGACGCGCGCGCAGGCCCTGGCCCGGCTCGACGCGGCGCTGGCCGCCACGCACATCGTCGGGCCGGCGACCAACGTCGCCTTCCTGCGCCGCGTGGTCGCCAGTGCCTCGTTTGCCACCGCCGAGCTCGACACCGCGCTGATCGAGCGCGAGCGCGCTGCGCTGTTCGACGCGCCGGCGCTGCCGCTCGAGGTCGCTGCCGCCGGCGTCGTCGCGCATGCGCTGGCGGCCGAGGCCGCGCAGGCCGACGCCGACCCCTGGTCGCGGCGCGACGGCTGGCGGCTGCACGGCGGCGCGCAGCGGCGCTTCGAGCTCGACCTCGACGGCCAGCACCACGGCGTCGTGCTCGAGCGCGCGCACGACGGCGCGCTGACGCTGCAGGTCGGCGCGCAGCGCTGGGCGCTGCGCTGCAGCGCGCTGGGCGGCGACGCCTACGACGTCACGCTGGGCGGGCGGCGGCTGCGGCTCGCGGTCTACGCGATCGGCGAGACGGTGGCCGTCTTCGCCGACGCCGGCAGCGCGCTGCTGCGCGAGTTCGACGTGCTGGCCCACGCCGGCGAGGGCGCGGGTACAGCGGGCCGGCTGACCGCGCCGATGCCGGGCAAGGTCGTGGCCTTCCTGGCCGCGGTCGGCGACGCCGTCAAGGCCGGCCAGCCGCTGGCGGTGATCGAGGCGATGAAGATGGAGCACACCATCGTCGCGCCGCACGACGGCACGGTGGCCGAGCTGCTCTACGCCGTCGGCGACCAGGTGGCCGAAGGCGGCGAGCTACTGCGCCTGCAGGCCCCGGCAGCCGGCTGAAGCGCCCGCTACCATCACCGGCGTACACGCGCCCGCGCACTGCCCCGCACCCCGAGGAACCCCGCGATGCTGCCCAGCCACGTCACCCTGGTCGAGGTCGGCCCGCGCGATGGCCTGCAGAACGAGGCACAGCCCGTGGCCACCGCGCACAAGGTCGAGCTCGTGCACCGGCTGCAGGCCGCCGGCCTGCGCGAGATCGAGGTCACCAGCTACGTCAGCCCGAAGTGGGTGCCGCAGATGGCCGACAACGCCCAGGTCATGGCCGCGATCGCCCGCCCGCCGGGCGTGCGCCACAGCGTGCTGGTGCCCAACCTGCAGGGCCTGCAGGCGGCGCTGGCCGCGGGCGCGGCGGGCCGCCCCGACGAGGTCGTGGTCTTCGGCGCGGCCAGCGAGGCCTTCAGCCGCAGGAATATCAACTGCTCGATCGCCGAGAGCATCGAGCGCTTCGCACCGGTGGTCGCCGCGGCGCACGACGCCGGGCTCAAGGTGCGCGCGGCGATCTCCTGCGCGCTGGGCTGCCCGTACCAGGGCGAGGTCGGCGCCGACGCGGTCGAGGACGTCGTCGTGCGCATGAAGGCCATCGGCGTCGACCATGTCGGCGTCGCCGACACCATCGGCGTGGGCACGCCCAAGAAGGTGCAGGCGGCGATGGAGCGCGCGCTGAAGCACTACCCGCTGGTCGAGGTCAGCGGCCACTTCCACGACACCTACGGCATGGCGCTGGCCAACGTCTACGCCTGCCTCGAACTCGGCGTGCACAGCTTCGACGCCAGCGTCGCCGGGCTGGGCGGCTGCCCTTACGCCCGGGGTGCGACCGGCAACGTCGCCACCGAAGACGTGGTCTACCTGCTGCACGGCCTGGGCATAGCCACCGGCGTCGACCTCGACGCGCTGGTCGACGCCGGCGCCTACATCTCGGGGGTGCTCGGCCGGCCTCCGGCCTCGCGCGTGGCGCGCGCGCTGCTGGCCCGGCGCGAGCCGGTCGCGGCATGACGGCGCTGCTGGCCTCGCGCCCCGAGGGCTTTCGCCGCGTCGCCCAGGCGCTGGCCGAGCGCGGCCACCCGCACGCCCCGCTGTGGCTCGAGGCCAGCGCGCGCACTGCGCAGGAGGCCGCCGACGCGCTCGGCGTGGCCGTCGGCCAGATCGCCAAGAGCGTGATCTTTCGCCGCCGCAGCGATGGCGTGGCGGTGCTGGTCGTGGCCGCGGGCGACCGCCGGGTCGACGAGCGCAAGGTCGCTGCCCTCGTCGGGCCGCTCGGCCGGGCCGACGCCGATTTCGTCAAGGCCGCCACCGGCTTCTCGATCGGTGGCGTCGCGCCGCTGGCGCACACCACGCCGCCGCTCGCGCTGATCGACCGCGAGCTGCTGCGCTTCGAAGTCATCTGGGCCGCCGCCGGCCACCCCAACGGCGTCTTCAGGCTCAGCCCGGCGCAGCTCGAGGCGCTGACCGGCGCGCCGGTGGTCGATGTCGTGCAGGCGCCGGCGGAGCTCGCGCAATGAAGCACAGGCTGCCGCCGGCGCTCACCCCCGTGGCCAGCCCCTGCGTCGCGGTCTGCCGCATGGACGCCGCCACCGGCTGGTGCCTGGGCTGCGCGCGCACGATCGACGAGATCGCTGCCTGGGGCGCGCTCGGCGACGAGGCCAGGCTCGCGGTGCGGGCCTTGCTGCCGGCGCGCCGGGCCGAGCTGCGGCGCCGCGCCTGCGCTGCGGCAGAAGGGCCTTGAAGTGCAGCACCTCGAATTCTGGTTCGACCCGATCTCGCCTTACGCCTGCCTCGCGTTCGAGCGCCTGCCGCAGGCGCTCGAGGGCCTGAGCTACCACGTGAGCTACCGTCCGGTGCTGTTCGCCGCGCTGCTCAAGCACCACCAGCACAAGGGCCCGGCCGAGATCGAGGCCAAGCGGGCCTGGACCTACCGCCACATCGCGTGGCTGGCGCGCGAGCATGGCGTCGAGCTGCAGATGCCGCAGGCCCACCCGTTCAACCCGCTGCCGCTGCTGCGTCTGGCGCTGGCCTGCTGCGAGGCCGGCGGCACGCCCAACCGGCGCGTCGTCGAGGCCCTGTTCCACCATGTCTGGCGCGGCGGCGCGGCGGCCGACGACCCGGCGCGCCTGCAGGCGCTCGCGCAGACGCTGGCGCCGCTGCGCGACCCGCAGGGCGACGCCGTCAAGGACGAGTTGCGCGCCGTCACCGACGCCGCGATCGCCGCCGGCGTCTTCGGCGTGCCCAGCCTGCGGGTGGACGGGCGGCTGTTCTGGGGCTTCGACGCGCTGCCGATGGTCGCCGCGGCGATGCGCGGCGACGCCTGGTTCGACGGCCCCGGCTGGACCCAGGACGCCGCCGCGCGGCCGGGGGTGCAGCGCCGGGTGGGCTGACGCGGGTGGTCTGCGCCTCGCCCGGTTGCCGGCCAGACGCCGCCGGCGCCGCGCCGCGACGCCACTAGGCAGCAGGACTCGACCCACCAGTCGATGGCTGGCGGCGAGGCCACAGCCGCGGGTGGTGGACGTTCGAGCCCGTGCGCCAGCGTCAGATGCGCACGCCAGGGTCAGGTGCAGCTGCTCGGGGCGCAGCCAGCGTGCGCGAATCTCGGGACGCAGGCCGGCCTGCAAGTGCGCCAAGGCCGTCCTGGCCGCGGGATCGGGCCACAGCGCGAAGAACAATCGCAGATGTTCGCCCGTCACCCCGGATCCCCGGCACCCCGGGTTGATACTCCGCCAGGTCCGGCCGCATGATCCAGGAGTCGCTGCGCCGTCATGCACGGCTGTTCGCGGTCATCGTCGCCGTGGTCACGCTGCTGTGGCTGTCGGCCGAGCTGCAGGCGGCCTTCGTCGAAGCGCTCGAGTTTGGCAGTGCGTTCGTCGAGCGCCATCCGCTGGCCAGCCGGGTCGTGTTCGTCTTGCTGGCAGCGGTCTCGGCGATCCTGATGTTCTTCTCCAGCGCCGCCCTGGTGCCGGTGGCGGTCTACGCCTGGGGTGCCGGCGAGACGGTCGTGCTGCTGCTGCTGGGCTGGTTCCTGGGCGGCCACCTCGCTTATGCGATCGGGCGCTTCCTCGGTCGCCGCGTCGCCGAGCACTTCGTCGCTGCCCGCGAGCTCGACCGCTGCGCCGACTTGCTGTCGGCGCGCATGAGCGTGGTCGAGGTCGCGCTGATCAAGACCCTGCTGCCGGCGGAGGCGCCCAGCATCGTCCTGGGCGTGCTGCGCTACCCCTACGTGAAGCCGGTTCCGGTGCTGCTGCTGTCGGAGCTGCCCTTCGCGCTGTGGTCGGTGTACCTGGGCCTGGCGCTGGTCGAGGACCGGCGCCTGGTGTTCGTGCTCATGCTGCTGGCCGGCCTCGCCGCGTTCGCCCTGCTCGCGCGCCGCCTCGCGCGCCGGCTCTGACCGACAGCGCGCTCGTCAGCCGAAGCGGGTGTCCTGCCGCTCGAGCAGCTCGTCGACCACGGCCAGCAGCTCGGCGACGTTGACCGGCTTGGTCAGGTAGTGCAGCGCACCGGCGCGCAGCGCCTGTTCGCTGCGCTCGCGCGTCGCGTCGGCCGACACGGCGACGACCGGGATGTCCTCGGTGTCGGGGTCGTCCTTGAGCCGGCGCAGCAGCTCCAGGCCGTCGATGTCGGGCAGGTGCATGTCGAGCAGCACGAGGTCGGGGCGGCCCGCGCGGATCGCCGCCAGTGCGCTGGCGCCGTCGGCGCTGAGCTCGAGCCGGATCTGCGGGCGCTGGCCGAGGACGCCGCGCATGACCTCGGCGTTGGTCGGGTTGTCCTCGACGTAGTGCACGACGCGGCTGCGGTAGCGCACGGCCAGCGCGTCGGCGGCCTCGGCCAGCGAGGTCGCGAGGGTGTCGGCGGCGCCGCCCGGCAGCGTCAGCGTGAAGCATGAGCCTGCGCCCGGCGCGCTGCGCGCGCGCAGGCTGCCACCCATCAGCTCGGCCAGCCGGCGCGCGATCATCAGGCCGATGCCGGAGCCCTCGACGCCGCTGGCCTCGCGGCCGAGGCGGTTGAACGGCTCGAACAGGTGGGCGAGCTGCTGCGCGTCCATGCCCAGGCCGCTGTCGAGGACGTCGATCTCGACCTGGCCGTCGCGGGCATGCGCGTCGACCTGCACCCGGCCGCCGTCGACGTTGTACTTGACGGCGTTGCTCAGCAGGTTGGTCAGCACCTGCTTGAGCCGGGTGAGGTCGGCGACGACGGCCACGGCCTGCGGCGCCACCTGCCAGTCCAGGCGCAGCCGGCGCGCCCGGGCCTGGGGCTCGACCAGGGCCAGGCAGGCCGGCAGCAGCTCGCGCAGGTCCAGCGTCTCGGCTTGCAGCTTGAGCGTGCCCGACTCGATGCGCGAGAGGTCGAGCGTGTCGTTGATCATGTGCAGCAGGTGCCAGCCGGCGTGCTGGATCTGCGCGGTCCAGCCGGCCTGGTGCGGCGCCAGCGGCGGCTGGCGGTCGAGCTCGAGCAACTGGGCGAAGCCGAGCATCGCGTTGAGCGGGGTGCGCAGCTCGTGGCTCATGCGCGAGACGAACTCGCTCTTGGCCCGGCTGGACGCGGCGGCGGCGTCGCGCTCGCGCTCGGCCTGCGCCAGCCGCAGTTGCTCGCCGACGTCCTCGATGACGCCGACCGTGCGCCGCGGCTGGCCCTGGTCGTCGCGCAGCAGCGCCACCGTCACCCGCGCGTGGACGACGCTGCCGTCGGGCCGCCGGTAGCGGCGCTTGCAGCGGTAGCTGTCGGCGAGGCCGGCGCGCAGCCCGGCGAGCCGGCTGCGGGCGTCCTCGCCGTCCTCGACGACGGCGAGCTCGGCCATCGTCGCTCGCGTCAAGTCCTCGGCGCTGCGGCCGACGAAGGCGCAGAAGGCCGGGTTGGGCGCCAGGACGCGGCCGTCGAGGTCGGTGTAGACGATGCCGACGGGCGCCGACTCGAAGATCGTGCGCAGCCGGCGCTCGCGCTCGCGCAGGGCGGCCTCGGTGCGCTGGCGCTCGGCGACCTCCTGCCGCAGCTCGGCGGTGCGGGCCTCGACCGCGGCCTCGATGCGCCGTGTGCGGCCGGTGACGGTCAGCAGCAGCGCGCCCAGCAGCGCGGCGGCGCCCAGCGCGACCAGCGAGAACAGCCAGGCGCTGGCGCCGGCGTCGTCGGGCACGGCGGCACGCGCCGCACGCACGCCGATGCGCCATTCGCGGCCGGCAAAGGCCAGCGGCAGGTCCAGCGCCAGCGTGGCGGCGTCGGGCGGGCGGTGGCAGTCTTCGTCACCGGCCAGCAGCGCGTAGGCGGCCAGCGGGTCGGCGTCGAACAGGCACAGCCGCAGATAGTCGGGTTGCGCGTTGCGGGCGCTGGCCAGCAGCCGCTCGGGCTCGACGGTGACGAAGACCAGCCCGAGCGTGGCCGCAAGGCGTTGCTCCGGGCTGGCGGGCGTGCCGGCGTAGAGCGACTGGTAGACGACGACGCCCAGGTCGTCCTCGGCCTGGGTCAACCGCAACGCCGCGCTGGCCACCGGTGCGCCGCCGAGGCGGGCGCGCTCGATGGCAGCGCGGGCCGCGGGCACCGAGCGCTGGTTGAGGCCGAGCGCCGCCCGGTTGTCGGCCGCGGGCTCGATCTGCGTGATGACCATCAGCGCCGCGTCGGCCGTGGTGTCGGCGCCACCGGCGCGGTCGAAGACGGCGAAGTCGGCGGCGCCGGCAGCGCGCCGCCGGGCCGTCAGCGCGGCAACGCCGTCGCGCGCGACCCACTCGCTGCGCCCGAGCGCGCGCAGCGCCGGGTCCTGCGCCAGCCAGGGCCGGACCGCGGTGCGCAGCTCGGTATCGCTGACCTCGTCGGATGCGACCAGCAGGCTGCGCATCGAAGCGAGCGCGTACAGCGGCCGCTGCAGCTCGGCGCCCAGCACCGCCGCGGCGGCCTGCGCGTCGCGCTCGAAGCGGCTGCCGACGC
>Ga0208100_100147_pt1 | contig 29695 bp, 27 predicted proteins | sample SubbioR11_8A_Aug_FD_184817 | JGI IMG/M metagenome (GOLD analysis project Ga0208100, IMG submission 184817) | Serpentinite rock and fluid subsurface biosphere microbial communities from McLaughlin Reserve, California, USA - CR11_8A_Aug (SPAdes) | ecosystem: Environmental > Terrestrial > Deep... | reverse complement strand
GAGCCGCTCGTGCGCCGGCGCAACCGGGTCGGGCTCGAGGACTTCGAGCCCTGCGCGATCGTGCTGAACAACGATCTGTCGGCCGGCACGCCGGCGATCCTGCGCGATCTGCACGATCAGGTGCTGGTGCCGCCGCTGCACGCCGGCTGGACCGTGCGCCGCAAGTCGCACCACTTCGCCGCCTACGACGAGGTGGCCGAGGACTTCGCGCGCCTGCTGTCGATCGATCCGTGGATGATCAACCCGTACTTCGCGCGCTGCTCGTCGGTCGACTTCCAGGCGCGCGAGGGCGAGCAGTGCCTGAGCGACAGCGTCGACCTGGTGCTCACGCGGGTGCGCGCCAAGTACCGCGAGTACGGAATCGGCGACGCGCCGTTCGTGATCGTCAAGGCCGACGCCGGCACCTACGGCATGGGCATCATGACCGTGCGCGACGCCTCCGAGGTGCGCGACCTGAACCGCCGCCAGCGCAACAAGATGGCGGTGGTCAAAGACGGCCTGCAGGTCAACGACGTCATCATCCAGGAGGGCGTGCCGACGCGCGAGACGGTCGAGCAGGCGACCGCCGAACCGGTCGTCTACCTGGTCGACCGCCACGTGGTCGGCGGCTTCTATCGCGTCAACCGCGAGCGCGGCGTCGACGAGAACCTGAACGCGCCGGGCATGCACTTCGTGCCGCTTGCCTTCGCCCGCGCCTGCAACCTGCCCGACTGCCGGGCGCCGGCCGACGCGGCGCCGAATCGCTTCTACGGCTACGGCGTGATCGCGCGCCTGGCGCTGGCGGCCGCCGCCATCGAGCTCGAGCGCACCGCGCACCTGCTGCCGCGCGTCGCCGCCGGTGCGGCGCTGGCGGCGGTCGCCGGCTGAGAATCCGCCCATGGCGCAGGGCCTGTCGCTGCTGTTCGTCGTCGATCCGCTCGACGGGCTCAAGGCCTACAAGGATTCGAGCGTGGCGATGATGCGCGAGGCCGCGCGCCGCGGCCACGACGTCTGGACCTGCCAGCAGGGCAGCCTGCGCTGGCGCGACGGCAAGGTCACCGCGCGCTGCCAACTGCTCGAACCGCTGCCGCAGGACAAGCCCTGGTACGCGCTGCGCGAGGAGGGCGACCACGGCCTCGACCAGTTCGACGCCGTGCTGATGCGCAAGGACCCGCCGTTCGATTCCGAGTACCTGGTCGCCACCCACCTGCTGGAAGCGGCCGAGCGCCAGGGCGCGCGCGTGTTCAACGCGCCGCGCGCGCTGCGCGACCACAACGAGAAGCTGGCGATCACCGAGTTTGCCGAGTTCATCGTGCCGACGCTGGTGAGCAGCGATCCGGCGGCGCTGCGCGCCTTCCACGAGGAGTTCGCCGACATCGTCGTCAAGCCGCTCGACGCGATGGGCGGCGCCGGCGTCTTCCGCCTGCGGCGCGACGATCCCAACGTCGGCGTGATCCTGGAGACGGTCACGCACCTTGGCGCGCGCACGGTGATGGCGCAGCGTTTCATCGCCGAGATCCGCGACGGCGACAAGCGCGTGCTGCTGATCGCCGGCGCGCCGGTGCCCTACGTGCTGGCGCGCATTCCGCGGCCGGGCGAGACGCGCGGCAACCTGGCCGTCGGCGGCACCGGCGTGGCGCGGCCGCTGGCCGAGGCCGACCGCGCGATCGCCGAGCGCCTCGGGCCGGTGCTGGCGGCGCGCGGACTGCTGCTGGTCGGTCTGGACGTGATCGGCCGCTACCTGACCGAGATCAACGTCACCAGCCCGACCTGCCTGGTCGAGATCAACGAGCAGACCGGCTGCAATGTCGCCGCACTGTTCGTCGACGCCCTGGAGAAGGTGCTTGCCCGCGACTGACTGCACGCCCGAGGCGACCCCGGAGCGCCGCCGGCGAGGCGCGCGATGATCGGCGTGCTGGTGATCGCGCACGCGCCGCTCGCCTCGGCGCTGGCGGCCAGCGCCGCCCATGTGTACGCGTGCGCGCCCGAGGTCGCGCGCGCCAGTGTCCAGGTCTACGACCTGCGGCCCGACGAGGATCCCGAGGCGGCGCTGGCGCACGCGCGGCATCTGCTGGCGGCGGCCGACAGCGGCAGCGGTGTGCTGGTGCTCACCGATGTCCTCGGCGCCACGCCGGCGAACGTCGCCGCCCGCCTGGCGCAGACCGACCGGGTGGCGGTGATCGCCGGCGTCAATCTGCCGATGCTGCTGCGCGTGCTGTGCTACCGGCAAGGCAGCCTCGAGCAGGCGCTGGACAAGGCGCTTTCCGGCGGCACCGAGGGCGTGCGGCCGGTGGCGGCCGCTGCGCCGGCGGGCGGCGGAAGCGGATCTTGATCCAGCGCGAGTTCACGATCACGAACCGCCTCGGGCTGCACGCGCGGCCGTCGGCGCAACTGACGCAGGTGGCGGCGCGCTTCGCCGCCGAGATCTGGATCAGCCGCGACGGCCGCCGCGTCAACGCCAAGTCGATCATGGGCGTGATGATGCTCGCCGCCGGCCAGGGCACGGTGGTCACGGTCGATGCCAGCGGGCCGGACGAGCAGGCGGCACTCGAAGCGGTCGGCGCCCTGATCGAGTCCGGCTTCGGCGAGCGGTAGCGGTCGCAGGCGGCCGCGCTGCGTAGACTGCGGTCATGGTCACGAAAACCCTGACCGGGATCGGCGTCGGCCGCGGCATCGCGATCGGCCGCGCGCACCGGCTGGCGCCGAGCGAGCTCGACGTGCGCCAGTACGTGATCGAGCGCAAGGACGTCGTGCACGAGGTGGCGCGCCTGAACAACGCCTTCTCGCAGGTGCGCGCCGAGTTCGACGCGCTCGGCGCCACGGTGGCCGCCGATGCGCCCGCCGAGGTGCGCGCGTTCCTCGACCTGCACCGGCTGATCCTCGACGACCCGATGCTCAGCGATGCGCCGCGCGACCTGGTGCGCCAGCGGCTGATCAACGCCGACTGGGCGCTGACGATCCAGCTCGAGCAGCTATGCGCGCAGTTCGAGGCGATCCAGGATGCCTACTTCCGCGCCCGCGGCGAGGACGTGCGCCAGGTGGTCGAGCGCGTGCTCAAGGCGCTCGCCGGCGGCGGCGCCGCGCCGCCGCTGCGGCGCACGGCCGACGGCGAAAAGGTGGTGCTGATCGCGCGCGAGCTGGCGCCGGCCGACATCCTGCACCTGCGCGGCCGCGTCGACATCGATCTGGCCGGCTTCGTCACCGAACTGGGCGGCGCCACCTCGCACACCGCGATCCTGGCGCGCAGCCTCGGCGTGCCGGCGGTGCTCGGCGTGGCCGAGGCGCGCAGCCAGATCGGCGAGGGCGATCTGGTGATCGTCGACGCCGGCGAGGGGCGGCTGGTCGTCGACCCCGGCGCCGACGAGCTGGCCGCCAGTCGCCAGCGGCTGAAGGCCGCCGCCGAGGAGCGCGCCGAGCTGCGCAAGCTGCGCGGCCGCAGCGCGCGCACGCGCGAGGGCATCGCCATCGATCTGCTCGCCAACATCGAGGCGCCCGAGGACGCGCGCGAGGCGCTCGAGGCCGGCGCCGACGGCATCGGCCTGTACCGGACCGAGTTCCTGTTCATGAACCGCGACCGCCTGCCCGACGAGGACGAGCAGTACGAGGCCTACGCCAAGGTGGCGCGGGCGATGAAGGGCAAGCCGGTGGTGATCCGCACCCTCGATGTCGGTGCCGACAAGGTGCTCAACGAGGCGGCGCGCGATTCGCTCGGCATCGGCGCCGGCAGCCCGACGGTCGAATCCAATCCGGCGCTCGGCCTGCGCGCGATCCGCTACTGCCTCGCCTATCCGGAGCTGTTCCTGACGCAGTTGCGCGCGATCCTGCGTGCCTCCGCGGTCGGCAGTGTGCGCATCCTGGTGCCGATGCTGGCGCACGTGCACGAGATCGAATCGGCGCTCGCCTTCGTCGCGCGCGCGCGCGAGCAGCTCAAGGAGCGCAAGCACAAGTTCGACGCCCGCGCGCCGGTCGGCGGCATGATCGAGGTGCCGGGCGCGGCGCTGTCGCTGCCGGCCTTCGTCGAGCGGCTCAAGTTCCTGTCGATCGGCACCAACGACCTGATCCAGTACACGCTGGCGATCGACCGCGCCGACTCCAGCGTCTCGCACCTGTACGACCACCTGCACCCGGCGGTGCTGCACCTGATCGGGCGCACGATCCGCAGCGGCCTGCGCGCGCGGGTGCCGGTCGGCGTGTGCGGCGAGATGGCCGGGGAGACCGAGGTCACCGAGCTGCTGCTCGGCCTCGGACTGCGCCAGTTCTCGATGCACCCGTCGCAGATTCCGGCGGTCAAGCAGCGCGTGCTCGAGACCTCGCAGCGCAGCGCCGCGCAGCTCGCCGCGCGCGTGCTGCGCGAGGTCGATCCGCTGGCGATCCGCGCCATGCTCGAGCGCGCCAGCGCGCGCCTGCCGCCGGCGCGTCCGCGCGCCGACGCCGCTCCGGCCGAGTCCTGACCGAATTGCGCCCGACGCGCCGCTGTCAGCCCAGGTACTGATCGGCGTCCGACACCAGGCACAGGCCGCCATAGCGCTTGAGGAACGGAGCGACCGTGGTCACGATCGGCTCGACCTTGGCCTCGTCGCAGGCGATCAGCAGGTACTGGTACTGGAACACGCCCAGGCCGATGCCGGCGCGCAGGCCGCGCTCGCCGCGGCCCATGACGTCGCCGATGATCGAGTAGCCGGCGACGCCGAGCGCGTCGAGGCGCGCGGTGACGTCGGCGAGCGCGTCCTGCAGCAGCACGATCTCGATCCGTTTCGCCGGGCGTCGGGTCAGGGGCATGGCGTTCTCCGTGGCAGGCGGGACACACCGGCGGCTACTGCCACAGCCAGCCGATGACGTTGTGGTACAGCGGAATGCCGACGACCAGGTTGAACGGGAAGGTCAGCGCCAGCGACATCGTGAAGTAGATGCCGGCGCGCGCCTCCGGGATCGCGTAGCGGACGATCGCCGGCACGACGATGTAGGAGGCGCTCGCCGCCAGCACCGCCAGCAGCGTGGCGTCGCCGCGCGGCAGGCCCAGCAGCCAGGCCAGCGCGGTGGCGAGCGCGGCGTTGACAAGTGGCATGACCAGCGCGAAGGCGATCGCGAACCGGTCGAGCCCCTGGCGCGACTCGCGCAACTGGCGCGCCACCAGCAGGCCCATCTCGAGCAGGAAGAAGGCGAGGATGCCCTTGAAGATGTCGCCGGTGAACGGCTGCATCATGCGCGCGCCGTCGGCGCCGGTCAGGTAGCCGATCAGCAGGCTGCCGAGCAGCAGCAGGTGGGCGCCGTCGGTGAACGCCTCGTGCAGCACGTGCCGCAGCGACAGGCTCGGCATCGCCGCGGCGCCGGGCTCGGGCGCCGGTGCGCGCTGCTGGCTGCGCACCAGGGTCGCCAGCAGCACCGCCATGATGATCGCCGGCGACTCCATCAGCACCATCGCCACCGTCATGTAGTCGCCGAACTCGACGCCGTTGCGGTCGAGGAACTGCTGCGCGGCGATGAAGGTCACCGCGCTCACCGAGCCGTAGGTGGCGGCGGTGGCGGCGGCATCGAAGGGGTTCATGCGCCGGCGCAGGATCAGGAAGCTGTAGGCCGGCACCACCAGCGCCATCGCCAGCGCCGCCAGCAGCGCCAGCGCGCCCACCAGCGGCAGCCCGGCCTCGGCCAGGCCGGCGCCGCCCTTCAGGCCGATGGCCATCAGCAGGTACAGCGACAGGAACTTGGCGACCGTCTGCGGCACCTCGAGATTCGATCGCACCGCGCCCGCGAACAGGCCGAAGGCGAAGAACAGGATCGCCGGGTCGATGATGTTGCGCAGCAGGTTCGATTCCATGACCTCGGTAGTGCGCGCGCCGGCGCGCAGGGCAGAAGCGACGGGGCGCGAGTTTATCGGTGCACCTGCCGGCGGCCGCGCGCGCGGCAACTCGCACGCCGGCGACCTGTGGTCTGCACGATCGGCCGTGCATCCGCCAGAGCGCGGAGTTCACTTCCTCGACCGTCAGTACCACCGGCAGGCGCTGCGGGCGCTTGGGCCGCTGCAGGTTCTGCGGCCACGGCGGTTCGGCCTTCAGAACGCGGCGGTACCGGAAGAGCAGCGCGGACAGCGCCTGGTTGTGAGTGGCGGCGGCGACCAGTCACTCGGTGGCGAGCATCGTCAGACGCGCCTCGACGTCGGCCGGTCCAATCTCGTGCGGATGGCGACGGGCGTGGAAGCGGACGAAATCACGCAGCCAGTAGACGTAGGTGTCCTCCGCATCGCGCCAGGCAGAGAGCCGGCAGCAGTCCCGCTTCGCAGACTGGCGACAACTGCATCCTGACCGATCACGTCTTCCCTCGTCGCTGGCCCGTACTTGGCCGCGAGGCTTATGGATCTGGTGCGCTCGGCACGAGTAGGTCAACGCGCTGCGCGACAACGGTTGCTTCTCCTGGCAAAGAGTGCCGGGCAGCGACGATGAGTAAGTGGTTGAGCGGGCAACGGACAGGCGCTAGCCTTCATCCTTGATCGCGCCCATCCAAAGCCGCGCCGGTGCCCGAGATACTTGCACGTGTTATGCATCGAGAGGGAGAGTTCATGGAGATCCTTTTGCTGTGGGCTGCCTTTTCTGTTGTCGTTGGGATCGCTGCTTCGGCGCGAGGTCGATCCGGCTTCGGGTGGTTCCTGCTCTCGTTGGTGATCTCGCCACTGATCGCCCTGATCCTCGTACTCGTCATGCAGAACAAGTCGCAGGCGACGTCGCCCGGGGCAACTGCCCCTGCCGTTGAGGCGAGTCAGCCAGGCGAGGCGACACACAAGAAGTGTCCGGCCTGTGCCGAGTTGATCTTGCGCGAAGCGTGGAAGTGCAAGCACTGCGGCGAGTACGTCCTAGCAGGCGAGGTCGCGCAATCCCTAGCCACGAGCGCCGACCTCGACGGACTGGAGGAAGTGGAAGTCGTCGGGGGGTCCCATTACCAGCAGGCGATTGGCGACATTGACGACGCTTGGATTAAGGCGGGGAACATTCTGCCTCTCTCCGCGAAGCTGATCTGCGAACCCAACAATCCATACGATAGGAATGCAGTCCGGGTCGAGATAGCGAATCGCACGGTGGGCTACTTACCCCGCGAGCTTGCGGAGCGCTATCGCCCCGCAGTGAAGAGGCACTACAATGTCCACGGCGCGAACGCGAAGCTAACGGCCCCCGCTGAGGTCAGGGGCAAGGCACCAACACGCGGAGTCTTCATCTACCTGCCCGAGAAGTTCTTGGACATGCTGCACGAGGCGTAGCGGGTTGGAACCTCGCGGACGAGGTATCGAAGTGTGCAGTGTCATAGCACTCCCACTGCTCGGCGCGATAGCTGCGGCCGGAGAATCCGCAAGCACGCAGCTACAGGGTGTGCTTCAACTGTTCAACGGTTCCGGCAGGACCGCGGCTGAACCTGAGCGTTGGGCGCATAACAAACGGCCCCTTATGCTCATCACATACAGGGCCGCTACTCGCAGTGCCTTTACTTCAGCGCCTCGAGACTAGCCCCGAAATTGATATGAAACGGCAGCCCATCCAGAACAAGCGCCGGCACCGACTTCACCCCAGCGGCCTCGGCTTCCTTCACGCGAGCCTTTTGCTGCCCCAAGTGCACGATCTCAACGCTGTAGCGCCCCGTGTCCAGAGCCTTGGCAACGTTCTGTTCGGCCTCCACGCACACCGAGCAACCTGCGTGGTAAAAAACCGCTCTCTTTGCCATGTTTCAGTCTCCATCAGTTGCTTGTGACCCAGCGTCACGCACCCTATTCTTCATGAAAGCGGCTGCTTGAAAAGAAGGTACAAATTGGTTCTCTACTTACAAAGTGGTTCCTAGGGAAACTCAGCAAAACCGTCCGCCGATGGTGCGGTGCTGACGTTGAACGCCATCTGCTCGAAGCGCATGACTTGGCGGCCAAGATCCCGGCCACGGTCAACGACACCCTGGCCGCGAAGGGTCAACTGCTGAAATCCGGCGGCGTGGTCGACGCCACCCCGACTGCCGCGCCCAGTTCGACCAAGAACCGCAGCGGCACCCGCGACCCCGAGATGCATCAGACCAAGTAGGGCCAACCAGCGCAGGTGGCCGGCCGTCCAGGCGCTCTTGCCCGAATACATGATGCCGCTGCGCAGCAGCAGGGCCTTCGGGCGATGACGCGCGTTCCGGCACTCGCGCACCGCTTCCTCGCGGGCACGCACCAGGTCGCGCACGGCCTCGTCGGCCGCGTTGGGCGCGCGCACGGCAGTCAGTTCACCGGCGCGCGCCAGGCGGCGCCAGCCTGATCGCGTCACGGCGGTCGGTCTTGACGCGGTCACCCGAGCGCTTGGGAATCGACGACGGGGTCACGACTTCGCAGGCCGGGCCCTGCGCGCTCAAGTGGTGTCTGTCAGATGACGAACCCGCAGGGCCGGGCTTGGCACACGATGTGCAGTGGCGCGCCGCGGCTGATCAGTTTGCGCAGCGCCATCTCCAGCGCGGCAAGATCGTCGCCGATGCTACCCACATGTCGGACTTCGCCGTCGCGGCCGGCGTCGGCCAGCACGATGTCGAGGCTCTCCTTGTGCACGTCCAGCCCGACGCGCACGCCGCTGGTGATAGATTGACCCATGGTCCGTCTCCTCGCAAGTTCGCAACGACCCGGTCGACCCTCGGCTCGGTGCGTTGGTGTAGCTCGGCAGGTCTTGCGCCTGCAACCTACGGCGCTGCAGGACACGGCCGCCCGAAATTACGGAGCCATTTTGTCTGGCCAGCGAGGAAATGCCTCGTCATTAGGTTTGTCGCATACGTTGGATTGATCGAATAGTTTGGAGCGCCCATGGGAGACGTGAAGGCAATCGAGAAGGCAATCGAGGCACTGCCGCCCGACGAACTCGCCGAGTTCCGCCGCTGGTTTGCGCAGTACGACGGCGCGGTCTGGGACAAGCAGCTCGAAGCCGATGCAACGAGCGGCAAGCTAGGCGCCCTGGAGGCCGAAGCGCTCGATGATTTTCGTTCTGGCTCTCGCCGCGAGCCTTGAGACATACAGCATCGAAGCGGTTTTGGCAGTGCTTCGAAGCGCTGCCGGCGGACGTTCAAGCTCTTGCCCGCCGAAGCTACGCTCAGCTGCGCGCCGATCCATCGCATCCTTCGCTTCACTTCAAGACCGTGGCCAACGGTCGATTCCACAGCGTTCGGATCGGGCTCTACTACCGGGCGCTCGGCGTTCCGGTTCCGGGTGGCGTTCACTGGTTCTAGATCGGAACGCATGGCGAGTACGACAAGCTCGTTGGTTAACCTTTCGTTGCAATCGATGTCTGTGCGACGACCGATCGCGCGCGACCCATCGCCCCGAGATTCGGGAAAGTTTGCGGCACTCAGGCGCTGGCGATGAGCCTGGGCGCCGCCGACGCGGTGGCCTGGATTCGTGCATCTGTCGCGTCGCCTCCTGGCGCGACCGGCATACGGGCTTGGGTTGTGAGCAAATCGTGCTTCGTCGACATAGCTTGATATCGGATTGCCCCAGCGAATGCGCCTGCTGCAGTACAAGGACCTGAATCTCCGCCGCGTCAGGGCGGCCTTCGACAAGGTCAAGGCGGCGATCGAGGCCGACGACTTCCGCTCGGCCGGCGTGAAGAAGCTGCACGCCGGGCCGTACTACCGCGCGAAGCTCGACTATGCCGACCGGCTGCTGCTGCAGTTCGCGCGCATCGACCGCCGGGATGGCGACGGCGGCACCGAGACCGTTTGCCTGGCGCTGGAGGTGATCGAGAACCACGCCTACGAACGCTCGCGCTTCCTGCGCGGCGCTGCGGTCGACGAAGCACGCATCGAACGCGAGCCGCCGGCCGATGCCAAGGCACCGGCACTGGCCGCCGAAGCCGCGCCGCTGCGCTGGCTGGGCCCGGGCCGCACGCAGTTCGAGTTGCTGGACAAGCCCATCGTCTTCGACGACGCGCAGGACGAGGCCTACCGCCACCCGGCGCCGCTGGTGGTGATCGGCTCGGCCGGCTCGGGCAAGACGGCGGTCACGCTGGCGCGGCTGCGCGAGGCCGAGGGCCGGGTGCTCTACGTCACGCTGTCGGCCTACCTGGCACAGAGCGCCCGTGCGTTGCACGCCGCGCACGGTTTCGAGAACCCGAAGCAGGAGGTCGACTTCCTCAGCTTCCGCGAGCTGCTGGAGACGCTGCGCGTGCCGCCGGGCCGCGAGGCGACGCTGCCGATGTTTGCGGCCTGGTGCGAGCGCCATCGACAGAGCCTGCGGCTGCTGGGCGACATCGATGCGCAGGCGCTGTTCGAGGAGTTCCGCGGCGTCATCGGCGCGCAGCCGCTGGGGCCGCTGTCGCTGGCCGACTACCTGGCGCTGGGCACCCGGCAGAGCCTGCTCAACAGCGCCCAGCGCGAGCAGGCGCACGGCCTGTTCCAACGCTACCGCGCCTGGCTGGCCGAGGCGGGCCTGCACGACAGCAACCTGGTCGCGCATGCGTGGCGCACGGAAATCGCGGGCAGGCAGCCGCCGATCTACGACTTCGTCGTCATCGACGAGGTGCAGGACCTCACGCCCGTGCAGTTGGCGCTGGTGCTGGCGCTGCTGAAGCACCCCGGGCAGTTCATCCTGTGCGGCGACAGCCACCAGATCGTGCACCCGAACTTCTTCAGTTGGGCGGCGCTGAAGACCCTGTTCTGGCAGGGCCTGGCGGGCGACGCGGCACAACGCCAGCCGCTCAAGCTGCTGCAGGCCAATTTTCGCAACACGCGCGCCGTCACCGCGCTGGCCAACCGGCTGCTGCAGATCAAACACGCGCGCTTCGGCTCGGTGGACCGCGAGAGCAACTTCCTCGTGCGCAGCACCTCGGGTGTGGCCGGCGAGGTGCGGCTGCTCGACGCCAAGGACAGGACGCTGGCGCAACTGGATGCAGCCACCCGGCAGTCGGCGCGGCACGCGGTGATCGTGCTGCGCGACGAGGACAAGGCCGCGGCGCATCAGGCATTGCACACGCCGCTGGTGTTCTCGGTGCACGAAGCCAAGGGCCTGGAGTACCCGCACGTGCTGCTGTTCAAGCTGGTGTCGAGCCAGCGCCAGGCCTATGCCGAGGTGTGCGAGGGGGTGAGCGAGGCCGACCTCGCCGGCGACGATCTCGACTACCGCCGCGCCCGCGACAAGGCCGACAAGTCGCTGGAACTGTACAAGTTCCAGGTCAACGCGCTGTACGTGGCGATGACGCGCGCGGTCGAGACGCTGACGCTGGTGGAGCAGGACACCGGCCACCCGCTGCTCGCCATGCTGGGCCTGCAACTGGACGAGGCGCCGGCGCAGCCGGTGGCCAAGTCCAGCCAGGACGAGTGGGCGCAAGAGGCGCGCCGGCTCGAGCTGCAGGGCAAGGCCGAGCAGGCGCAGGCGATCCGGGATACCTTCCTGCAGCACAAACCCGTGCCCTGGGTGCCGTGGAGTCAGGCCTTGATCGAGGACCTGTTCCCCAAGGCCCTGGACCCGCGCAACCCCAGCAGCAAGCCGCGGCAGACCGTCTTCGACTATGCGCTGTGGCACGGCCAGCAGGCGTGGATCGAGTCGTTGGCTGATCGCGGATTCGCCCCGGCCCGCGGGTTGATGGAGGAGCACGAGTTCGCCGGCGCCGGCACGCTGCTGCCGCCGCGTCACGGCATCGACGGCCCCTGGCTGGCGCGGCAACAACTGGTGCGCCGCACCGTAGCCGCCGTGCAGCAGCGCCACCTGCAGCCCTACCAAGCCAAGAGCTTCAAGGACATCCTGGGCGCAGCCGACCTGCACGGCCCCGACCACGCCGCGCCGGTGGGCGCCACGCCGCTGATGCTGGCCGCGATGGCCGGCAACGCGCCGCTCGTGGAAGCGCTGCTGGCCAAGGGCGCCGACCTGCAACGACGCGACGAGTTCGGCCACAGCGCCTGGGACCATGCCGTCGGTCGTGCGATGCGGGAGGCCGCCTTCGCGGGCAGCGGGCTGCCGGCGCTCTTCGACCTGCTCGCGCCGCCGGCGCTGGACGTGCAGACCGAGGGGCGCCTGGTGCGGCTGGAACGGCACCAGGGCGAATACTGGGTGCTGACGCTGATGCTGGCGGGGCTGAAGACGCAGTGGTCGCGGTGCGTCACGCGCCGGCAGGAGCCCTACAAGGTGCTGGCCGGCTTCTTCGCCGACCAGTTGCACGACGTGCTGCAGGTGCTGCCCGCCTGGTTGTGGCCCGAGCCGCGCCGCAAGCGCACCTACGTCAACCAGGTTCTGGCCCGCGCCGAGGTGCACGGCAGCTACCAGCCGGCGCGCCGGCTGTGGGTGCGCACACGCAACGGACACTACTTCCCGAACCCGCAGATGCAGTTGCGCGCGGGCGAGGGCTGGCAACCGGTCTACGAGCGGCTGGCTCTCCATTGGATCGACCGCGGCTGCGGCTGCGAGATCGAGCACCGGCCGCGGCCGGTGGCGTCGATCCAGCGGCTGCGGGAGGCGCTGGAACGGGTTGTGCCGGACGAGACGCCGCCGCCGGGCGAACCGGACGGGCAGCGCCGGCTGTTCTGAAGATTCGGCGCAACCAGCGACAGTACGGCCACGGCATGCAAAGGCACGAACGAGACAAGCAAGACCCGGGCGCAGGTGCCGCAACAACTGGCCGCGAGCAAAGCTGAACTGGCGAACCGGCTCGGCGTCTCCGGTCTCGCACTCATCGTCCTGCTTGAAACCGATGGTTGATTTCTCGTGCGGACGAAGGGCAGTCACCGCCAGTTCCATCACCCCACGAAAGGCGGTACCGTCACCGTGTCGGGCGAGCCAAGCGTAGACTACTTTTGCGGCGTGTGTGGCATCTACACCCATCACCAACGGCGTTCGTCGCCGAACGAGTATGGCTACAACGTCGGTTGTCTGGAGGGCATCAATCCACTCTTGCTCCCCGACGTGCCCGTCAATGACGGTGTGAACCACCCAGCGGACCGCGAGGCGCCAGCGAACAACAGCAGGCAGCGAACGGTGCTGGCGCGCCGCCGCTGAACCGGAGCGTTGGACGCCAGAATGGAGCAAGTCGGTTTGACAGCGCCTGCGCCGCCCGCCTACCCTTCGCTACGCGCCGATTTGTTGATCCGCTTGCGGGCGTGCCGGGAAGCCGACGGCAGACACCGCTAAAGAGATCCGCGCCGCCCGACCCCGTCGCGGCGGCGCGCCACGGAACCCGACAGGCCGGCGCGCCTGCCGGGTTTTCGCTTTTCTGGACACTGGATCATGACTGCGCCCGCCTCGGTCGGTACCGTTGCGCCCAAGTCGCTGCACTTCCGCGAACCGCTGCCGCTGGCCAGTGGCGCGACCATCGCCGACTACAGTTTGATGGTCGAGACCTACGGCGAACTGAACGCGGCGCGTTCGAACGCGGTGCTGGTGTGCCACGCGCTGAACGCCTCGCACCACGTCGCCGGCGTCTACCAGGACGCGCCGAAGAACGTCGGCTGGTGGGACAACATGGTCGGGCCGGGCAAGCCGGTCGACACGCGCCGCTTCTTCGTCGTCGGCGTCAACAATCTGGGCTCGTGCTTCGGCTCGACCGGACCGATGTCGACCGATCCCGCCACCGGCCGGCCCTACGGCGCGCGCTTCCCGGTGGTGACCGTCGAGGACTGGGTCGACGCGCAGGCGCGCCTGGCCGACGCGCTCGGCATCGAGCGCTTCGCGGCGGTGATGGGTGGTTCGCTCGGCGGCATGCAGGCGCTGTCGTGGGCGATCCGCCATCCGGCGCGCATCGGCCACTGCGTGGCCATCGCCACCACGCCGAAGCTGTCGGCGCAGAACATCGCTTTCAACGACGTCGCACGCAGCGCGATCCAGAGCGACCCCGACTTCCACGGCGGCGACTACTACGCGCACGGTGTCAAGCCGCGGCGCGGGCTGCGCGTGGCGCGCATGATCGGCCACATCACCTACCTGTCGGGCGACGACATGGCCGAGAAGTTCGGCCGCGCCCTGCGCGGCAAGGCCGACGACGCCGACTACGCCTTCGGCTACGGGGTCGAGTTCGAGGTCGAGAGCTACCTGCGCTACCAGGGCGAGAAGTTCAGCGAGTACTTCGACGCCAACACCTATCTGCTGATCACGCGCGCGCTCGACTACTTCGACCCGGCGAAAAGCTGCGGCGGCGACCTGGCGCGCGCGCTGGCGCCGGCGCGCGCCAGGTTCCTGCTCGCCAGCTTCAGCACCGACTGGCGCTTCTCGCCCGCACGCAGCCGCGAGATCGTCACCGCGCTGATCCGCAACGACCGCGACGTCACCTACGCCGAGATCGATGCGCCGCACGGCCACGACGCCTTCCTGCTCGACGACCCGCGCTACCACCGCGCGCTGGCCGCCTACTTCGACACCATCGCGACCGAGGTCGGCCAATGAGCGCGCGCGGCGGCCCCGTGGCGCTCGCCGCGAAGCGCGCAGGGCGCGGGATCGTCCAGTGACCCTGCGCGCCGACCTGCGCCTGATCGCCGGCTGGATCGCTCCCGGCAGCCAGGTGCTCGACCTCGGTTGCGGCGACGGCGCGCTGCTCGCGCACCTGCGCGACACCCGGCGCTGCCGCGGCTACGGCGTGGAGCTTGCCGACAGCCACGTGCTCGAATGCGTGCGCCGCGGCGTCAACGTCGTGCAGGCCAACCTCGACGCCGGGCTGCGCCTGTTTCCGGACGACAAGTTCGACACCGTGGTGCTGTCGCAGACCCTGCAGGCGGTGCACCGGGTCGAGGCGGTGCTGCAGGAGATGGCGCGAGTGGCGCGCCAGGGGATCGTGAGCTTCCCGAACTTCGGCCACTGGCGGCACGCGGCTTCGCTGCTCGCCGGCCGCATGCCGGTGACGAAGACCATTCCCTACCAGTGGTACGACACGCCCAACATCCACCTGTGCACGCCGAAGGACTTCGAGATCCTGGCCGCCAAGCTCGGGCTCGCCATCACCGGCCGCGCGCTGCTCGCCGACGACGAACCGGTGCGCGTGCTGCCGGCGCTGCGCGCCACGCTCGCCGTGTACCGCTTCGACACGCGCTGAGCCGGGCGCCCGGCGCGCCCGGCTCAGCGTCCGGGCGCAGCCGAGTGCGGCGGCGGGCGACCCGCCAGCCACACCAGAACGAGTACCGGTACGCCGAGGGCCGCGGTCGAGCAGAAGAACGCCACGTAGCCGAAGGCGTCGACGAAGACGCCGGAGAAGCCGGCGATGAACTTCGGCAGCAGCAGCATGATCGACGAGAACAGCGCGTACTGGGTGGCGGTGTAGGCGACGCTGGTCAGGCTCGACAGGTAGGCGATGAAGGCGGCGCTGGCGATGCCCGCCGACAGGTTGTCGGCCGAGATCACCACCACCAGCCACAGCAGGTCGTGGCCGCGCAGCGCCAGCGCCGCGAACAGCAGGTTGCTCGCCGCCGACAGCACCGCGCCCAGCATCAGCACGCGCAGCACGCCCATGCGCAGCGCCAGCGCGCCGCCGATGAACGCCCCGGCCAGGGTCATGATCACGCCGTAGACCTTGGACACCGCCGCCACCTCGTCCTTCGTGTAGCCCATGTCGACGTAGAACGGGTTGGCCATGATGCCGAGCACCACATCCGAGATCCGGTAGACAGCGATCAGCGCCAGCAGCAGCGCCGCCTGCCAGCGGTAGCGCTGCACGAAGTCGGCGAACGGTCCGATCACCGCGCCGCGCAGCCAGGCCGTCAGGCGCGCGCGCCGCTCGCTCATGCCCCGGGCGCGCAACTGCGCCGCCAGCGCGCGCTCGGCGGCGAGCGACTCGCGCCCGGCGCCGGGCGCCGGCTCCGGCGCCAGCAGCACGGTGACGATGCCGACCGCCATCGAGGCGGCCATCACCAGGTAGGCGATGGTCCAGCCCTGCGGCTGGTAGCCGCTCAGGCCGTCGGTGGCGCGGGCGGCGATCCACAGCGCGCCGGCGCCGGCCCAGATCATCGCCAGCCGGTAGCCGGTCTGGTAGGTCGCCGCCAGCGCCGCCTGGCGTTCGACGCTGGCGGACTCGATCCGGTAGGCGTCGAGCGCGATGTCCTGCGTGGCCGAGCCGAAGGCCACCAGCAGCGCGAACAGCACCAGCGTCGACAGGCTCGCCCGCGGGTCCGCGAAGGCCATGCCGGCCAGCCCGGCGACGATCGCGCACTGCGCCAGCAGCAGCCAACTGCGGCGCCGGCCCAGCCGGCGCGTGAGCAGCGGCAGTGGCAGCCGGTCGACCAGCGGCGCCCAGGCCCACTTGAAGCCGTAGGCCAGTCCGATCCACGACAGATAGCCGATCGTGGCGCGCGCCACGCCGGCCTCGCGCAGCCAGAACGACAGCGTGCCGAGCACCAGCAGCAGCGGCAGCCCGGCCGAGAAACCGAGCAGCAGCATGCGCAGGGTGGCCGGCTCGCCGTAGACGCTCAGCACCTCGCGCCACGGGCGGCGCGCGCGGGCCGCGCCGGAGGCCATCGGCTCGGCTGCGGCCGGTTGCGATCCGGCGCCGACGCTCATCCTGAATCCGGCAGTCCGGCGCGCGGCACCGCGCGGTCACCGCGTGCGTGAAACGGATCGAAGCCGCGGGCGACGGAAGTGGCGGTCATGGGTCGAAGTCGACAGCAGTCGGGGGCCGGATCGAGGATCGCGGCAGGCGCAGCTTAGCGGCGCGCGCAGGCGGCGCGAGCGCGCAAACCGCCGGTCGAGCCGTTACTCTTGCGCGATCCGTCGTCGTCCGCCACCGCCATGGGTTGCTGGATCGCCCGCTGCCTGATCGCCGTCGTCGCCCTGGCGCCTCTGGCCGGCGGCGTCGCGCTGGCGCAGGCGCCGGCGCCCGCCGACGGCGGCGTGCAGGTGCGCAAGCCGCGCCTGCTGCTGGTGCCGGAGTCGATGGTCAATGCCGCCGCCGCCCGGCAGTACCTGCAGATGAAGGAGCAGGCGGGCTCGCGCCGCCTGCTCAACGTCGATGCGCCGCAGGTGACGCGTGTGCGCGCGATCGCGCAGCGGATGATCGCGCACGGCGCGCGCTTCAACCCGCGCGCGGCGCAGTGGCAGTGGCAGGTCAACGTGATCGAAGCGCCGCAGATCAACGCTTTCTGCCTGCCGGGCGGCAAGATCATGGTGTTTTCCGGACTGATCGAGCGGCTGGCGCTGACCGACGACGAACTGGCGGCGGTGATCGGTCACGAGATCGCGCACGCGCTGCTCGAGCACGGCCGCGCGCGGATGAGCGAGCAGGTACTGCGCAGCGTCGGCATCAACCTGGCCGCCGCCTACTTCGGTCTGGGCGAGGCCGGCACCGCGGCGCTGGCGCAGGCGGCGCAACTGACGATCACGCTGCCGTACTCGCGCAGCCACGAGGTCGACGCCGACCTGGTCGGCCTCGAACTGGCGGCGCGCGCCGGTTTCGACCCGCGCGCGGCCCTGAGCCTGTGGCGCAAGATGGCCGCGGCCAGCCGCGGCCAGCCGCCGCAGTTCCTGTCGACCCATCCCGGGCACGCGCAGCGGATGAGCGAGATCGAGCGCGCGCTGCCGCGCGTGCTCGAGCTGTACCGCCAGGCCGCGCGCGGAGGCTGAACGCTGCGCTGCCCGCGCGTCGGCGCCTGCGGTCAGAGGCGGCCCGCGTAGTCGATCACCAGCGGCGCGTGATCGGAGAAGCGCCGTCGCAGGTAGATCGACGCCGCCTGCGCCTGCGCCGCCAGGCGCGGGGTGGCGAACTGGTAGTCGATGCGCCAGCCGACGTTGTTATCCCGAGCCGCACCGCGGTTGCTCCACCACGTGTACCGGTCCGGCCGCGGGTCGAGCCGCCGGAACACGTCGACCCAGCCATGGCGGTCGACGAGTTCGGTCAGCCAGGCGCGCTCGTGCGGCAGGAAGCCCGAGTTGTTCCGGTTGCCGCGCCAGTTCTTCAGGTCGATTTCCTTGTGCGCGATGTTGACGTCGCCGCACAGGACGACCTCGCGTCCCTCGGCGGCGCAGCGCGCGCGCAGCCGCTCCAGGTGCGGCAGGAACGCGGCCAGGAACCGATCCTTCGATGCCTGCCGATGCGGCCCGGACGAACCCGACGGGAAGTACACCGAGACCACGGTCAGCGTCGCGAAGTCGGCCTGCAAGTAGCGGCCCTCGGCGTCGAACTCCGGCTCGCCGAAGCCGTGCTGCAGGCGCCGCGGCCGGCGCCGCGAGTACAGCGCGGTGCCGGCGTAGCCCTTGCGCTGCGCGCTGTGGAAGTGCGCGTGCAGGCCATCGATCGCGCGCAGCGCCGGCGGCACGCTGCCTTCGTCGGCGCGCAGTTCCTGCAGGCACAGCAGGTCCGGTCGCGTGCGCCGGATCCAGGCCGCCAGGCCCTTGTCGTGCGCCGAGCGGATGCCGTTGACGTTCAGGGTGGCGATGCGAATCAAGCCCCTCTCCCGGCGCATTTCGCGGTCAGCCCGTGCCGCCGGCGTCGGACCGCGCCATGCATAATCGTTGCCCCGGCCCGCCCGCACCGACCATGGATCCGCTGCGCCAGAAGTTCATCGAGTTCGCGCTCGACGCCGAGGTGCTGCGCTTCGGCGAGTTCGTCACCAAGGCCGGCCGCCGCTCGCCGTACTTCTTCAACGCCGGGCTGTTCAGCCGCGGCGCCACGCTCGGCAAGCTGGCGCGATTCTATGCACAGGCGCTGCTGGCGGCGCGCGAGTCCGGCCGCGTGCGCTTCGACATGTTGTTCGGCCCCGCCTACAAGGGCATCACGCTCGCCGCCGCCACCGCGGTGGCGCTCGCCGAGCTCGGCTGCGACGTCGCCTTCGCGTTCAACCGCAAGGAGGTCAAGGACCACGGCGAGGGCGGTCGAATCGTCGGTGCGCCACTGGCCGGCCGCGTGCTGATCGTCGACGACGTGATCACCGCCGGCACCTCGGTGCGTGAGTCGGTGCAACTGATCCGCGCCGCCGGCGCCACCCCGGCCGGGGTCGTGATCGCGCTCGACCGGATGGAGCGTGCCGGACCCGACGGCGCGCTGTCGGCGCATTCGGCGGTGCAGGAGGTGGAGACGCTGTACGCGATGCCGGTGGTGGCGATCGCCTCGGCGGCCGACCTGCTCGCCTACATCGACGGCGGCACCGAGGCCGCGCAGCGCCTGCGCCCGCACCGCGAGGCGCTGCTCGCCTATCGCGCCCGCTACGGAGCCCCGGCGTGAGCCGCGCCCACCGGGTCCTGTTTGCGGCACTGCTGTTGGCGCCGCCGCTGGCGCAGGCGCAACTCTTCGTGTGCACCGATGCGCGCGGGCGAACGCTCACCGGCGATCGGCCGCCGCCGGAGTGCGTCGACCGGCCGGTGCGCGAACTGCGCGCCGACGGCAGCGTGCGGCGCGTGATCGAGCCGCCGCTCACGCCCGAGCTGAAAGCGGCGCGCGAGGCCGAGGCCAAGCGCCAGCGCGACGAGGCCGAGCGCCAGCGCTCGCAGATGCGCCGCGACCTGGCGCTGCTCGAGACCTACGCCAGCGAGGCCGAGATCGAGGACACGCGCAACCGCGCGCTCGGCTCGCGCCAGCAGATCATCGATCGCGCGCTGCAGCGGCTGGCGGCGCACGAGAAGGAGCGGCGCCGGCTCGACACCGAGGCCGAATTCTTCGCCAAGCGCCAGTTGCCCGACAAGCTCAAGCGCGCCATGGAGGCGAACGCGGCGCTCAAGCGCAGCGAGCAGCGCATCATCGACGAGCTGCGCGCCGACATGGAGCGGGTCAACGCCCGCTTCGACACCGAGCTCAAGCGCTGGCGCGGCCTGGTCTCGGCCGGCGGCCAGCCGGTGCAGCGCAACCCGCAAGCCCAGTGACGGGCGCGCTCGCCGGGCCGGCCGCCGCCGGCAGAGCGCAGCTCAGCGCGCCAGCTTGCGGCGCAGGATCTCGTTGACCTGCTGCGGGTTGGCCTTGCCCCGGCTCGCCTTCATGCACTGGCCGACCAGCGAGTTGAAGGCCTTGTCCTTGCCGGCGCGCCACTCGGCCACCGCCGCCGGATGCGCGGCCAGCACCTGCTCGACGATCGCCTCGATCGCGCCGGCCTCCGAGATCTGCGTCAGGCCGCGCGCGGCGATGATCTCGTCGGCGCTGGTGGCCTCGCCGCGCCAAAGCGCGGCGAACACGTCCTTGGCGGTCTTGTTGTTGATCGTGCCGTCGAGCACGCGGTTGATCAGGCCCGCCAGTTGCGCCGGCGACACCGGCGCCGCGTCGACTTCGAGGCCGACGTCGTTGGCCGCCGCAGCGACTTCGCCCAGCATCCAGTTGGCGGCGACCTTGCGGTCGGCGACCAGCGCCGCGACCGCCTCGTAGTAGCCGGCCAGCGCCCGGCTGGCGGTGAGCAGGCTGGCGTCGTATTCGGACAGCCCGTGCTCGCGCACGAAGCGGCTGCGCATCGCGCCGGGAAGCTCCGGCAGCGTCGATCGCACGCGCTCGATCCAGTCGGCGCCGATCGCCAGCGGCAGCAGGTCCGGGTCCGGGAAGTAGCGATAGTCCATCGCGTCTTCCTTGCTGCGCAGGCTGCGCGTCTCGCCGCGCTGCGGGTCGTACAGGCGCGTCTCCTGCACCACCGTGCCGCCGTCCTCGAGCAGCTCGATCTGGCGGCGCGCCTCGAACTCGATCGCCTGCTGCAGGAAGCGGAAGCTGTTCAGGTTCTTCAGCTCGCAGCGGGTGCCGAGCTTGGCGGCGCCGGCGCGGCGCACGCTGACGTTGGCGTCGCAGCGGAAGCTGCCTTCCTGCATGTTGCCGTCGCAGATGCCCAGCCACACCACCAGCGAGTGCAGCGCCTTCGCGTAGGCGACCGCCTCGGCGGCCGCACCGGCGACCTCGGCGGCGCGAATCTCCGGTTCGGAGACGATCTCCAGCAGCGGCGTGCCGGCGCGGTTCAGATCGATGCCGGTCATGCCGTGGAAGTCCTCGTGCAGGCTCTTGCCGGCGTCTTCCTCGAGATGGGCGCGCGTGAGCCGGACCGTCTTCTCGTAGGCGGCGCCGCTTTTCGGCTGCACCATGAACGCCAGAGATCCGCCCTGAACGACCGGCGTCTCGTACTGGCTGATCTGGTAGCCCTTCGGCAGGTCCGGGTAGAAGTAGTTCTTGCGTGCGAACACGCTGCGCGCGGCGATCGTGGCGCCGACCGCCAGCCCGAAGCGGATCGCGCGCTCGACCGCACCTTCGTTGAGCACCGGCAGTACGCCAGGCAGCGCCAGGTCGATCACGCTCACCTGCGTGTTCGGCGCGGCGCCGAAGGCGGTGCCGGCGCCGGAGAAGATCTTGCTCGCGGTCGACAACTGCGCGTGCGTCTCGATGCCGATCACGACTTCCCAGGACATCGTCAGACCCCCGGCGGCAGGCGCCGATGCCAGTCGGTCTCGCGCTGGTAGGCGTGCGCGATGGCGAGCATCTTCGCTTCCTCGAAGTGGTTGCACATGAGCTGCAGGCCGACCGGCCGGCCGCCGGCGCCGAAGCCGCACGGCACGCTCATGCTCGGGATGCCGGCCAGCGACCCCGGCACCGTGTACAGGTCGGCCAGGTACATCGCCACCGGATCGGCCGCCTTCTCGCCGAAGCCGAAGGCGACACTGGTGGTGACCGGGCTCATGATCGCGTCGCACTGGTTGAAGGCGGCGCGGAACTCGTCGGCGATGATCCGGCGCACCTTCATCGCCTGGATGAAGTAGGCGTCGTAGTAGCCGTGCGACAGCACGTAGGTGCCGATCAGGATGCGCCGTTTGGGCTCGGCGCCGAAGCCCTCGGCGCGCGACTTCTTGATCATGTCGGCGAGATCGGCGTAGTGCGCGGCGCGGTGGCCGTAGCGCACGCCGTCGAAGCGCGCCAGGTTCGAGCTCGCCTCGGCCGGCGCGAGCACGTAGTACACCGGGATGCCGAGCGCGGCATTCGGCAGGCTGATCTCGACCAGGCGGGCGCCGAGCCGCTGGTAGACGCGCAGCGCCTCGCGCACCGCCGCCTCGACGTCCGGCTGCAGGCCGTCGCCGAAGAACTCCTGCGGCACGCCGATCGTCAGTCCGGCGACACCGCTGCCGAGCGCGCGCGTGTAGTCCTCGGCCGGGCGGTCGATGCTGGTCGAGTCCTGCGGGTCGAAGCCGAGCATGCGGTTGAACAGCAGCGCGCAGTCCTCGGCCGACTGCGTCATCAGCCCCGCCGTGTCGAGGCTGGAGGCAAAGGCGATCATCCCCCAGCGCGACGGCCGGCCGTAGGTCGGCTTGGTGCCGGTGACGCCGGTGAAGGCGGCCGGCTCGCGGATCGAGCCGCCGGTGTCGGTGGCGGTGGCCGCCGGGGCGATGCGCGCCGCCACCGCGGCGCTCGACCCGCCCGACGAGCCGCCCGGCACGGCCGCCTTGTCCCACGGGTTGTGCACCGGGCCGTAGGCGCTGTTCTCGTTGGACGAGCCCATCGCGAACTCGTCGCAGTTGAGCTTGCCCAGGCAGACCATGCCGGCCTGCTCGAAATTGGCAACCACGGTCGCGTCGAACGGGCTCATGAAACCGCGCAGCATCTTCGAGCCGGCGGTGCTCGCCCAGCCGCGCGTGACGAAGATGTCCTTGTGCGCGATCGGCACCCCGAGCAGGGCGCCGTCTTCGCCGCGCGCCCGGCGTTGGTCGGCGGCGCGCGCCTGCGCCAGCGTCAGTTCCGGGCGCAGATCGAGGAAGGCGTTCAGGTCGCGCTGTGCGTCGATCCGCGCCAGGTAGTGCTGCGCCAGTTCGACCGCCGAGACCTTGCGCGCGGCCAGCAGCCGGCCGAGTTCGGCGACCGACGCATGCGCAAGCTCAGCCACCACCGCCTCCGTGCGCTCGATCCTCGAGCCGCAATCCTCGATCCTTCACTCGACCACCCGCGGCACCAGGAACAGTCCGGCCTCCTGCGCCGGCGCGTTGGCGAGCAGTCGGTCGCGCTCCGCGCTCTCGGTCACGCAATCGGCGCGCAGGCGCTGGGTGCCGCCGAGCGGATGCGCCATCGGTTCGACGCCGGTGGTGTCGACGCGCTGCATGCGCTCGATCATCGCCAGGATGTCGTTCAGTTGCGCCTGCGTCGCCGTGGCTTCGGCGTCGGCGATCTCGAGGCGCGCCAGGTGGGCGATGCGCCGGACGTCGGCGAGGGCGAGCGACATGGAGGAGGATCGAGGATCGAGGGGGCGGCCGTTCGGGTGACTAGGAAGCCGGCTTCCCGGTCCAGAAAATCAAGGGTTTGCGGCGAAGCCCGACGCTTGCTTCGCGTATTATCGCTCACCGGTTTCGAGAGACCGCGCCTGCTGCTGGCGCGCGCAGTTCGATCCTCGATCCTCGAACCTCAATCCTCCACCCTGGTTCCTAGAAGCGAATGTTCGGCTTCCTGCGCAGTTACTTCTCGAACGATCTGGCGATCGATCTGGGCACCGCCAACACGCTGATCTACGTGCGCGGCAAGGGCATCGTCCTCGACGAGCCCTCGGTGGTGGCGATCGCGCAGGAAGGCGGCCCGAACGGCAAGCGCATGATCCGCGCCGTCGGCCGCGAGGCCAAGCAGATGCTCGGCAAGGTGCCCGGCAACATCGAGGCGATCCGGCCGATGAAAGACGGCGTGATCGCCGATTTCGACGTCACCGAGCAGATGCTCAAGCAGTTCATCAAGATCGTGCATCCGAGCACGCTGCTGGCGCCGAGCCCGCGCATCATCATCTGCGTGCCCTGTGGCTCGACCCAGGTCGAGCGGCGCGCGATCAAGGAGTCGGCGGAAGCCGCCGGCGCCTCGCAGGTGTTCCTGATCGAGGAGCCGATGGCGGCGGCGATCGGCGCCGGACTGCCGGTGAGCGAGGCTCGCGGCAGCATGGTGGTCGACATCGGCGGCGGCACCACCGAGGTGGCGGTGATCTCGCTCGGCGGCCTGGTCTACAAGGGCAGCGTGCGGGTCGGCGGCGACAAGTTCGACGAGGCGATCATCAACTACATCCGCCGCAACTACGGCATGCTGATCGGCGAGCCCACCGCCGAGACGATCAAGAAGCAGATCGGTTCGGCCTTCCCCGGCTCCGAGGTCAAGGAGATGGAGGTCAAGGGCCGCAACCTGTCCGAAGGTATTCCGCGGTCGTTCACCATCAGCAGCAACGAGATCCTCGAGGCGCTCACCGATCCGTTGAACCAGATCGTCAGCGCGGTGAAGATCGCGCTCGAGCAGACGCCGCCGGAACTGGGCGCCGACATCGCCGAGCGCGGCCTGGTGCTGACCGGCGGCGGCGCGCTGCTGCGCGATGTCGACCGGCTGCTGATGGAGGAAACCGGTCTGCCGGTGATCGTCGCCGAGGATCCGCTGACCTGCGTCGTGCGCGGCTGCGGCACCGCGCTCGAGCGCATGGACAAACTGGGCTCGATCTTCGCCTCCGGTTGAGGCGCCGGCCACGGGCGATGACGGCGCTGCGCGCCAATGAGCCGCCGGTCGGGCGGCGCCAAGGGCCGGCGGCAGCCCGCCGGTAGGCGGCGTCGGCCGCCGTCGTCCAGCACTCGTCATGCAGTCGGGTCCGCCGCCGCCGCTGTTCAACCAGGGGATGCCGGCGCGCGCGAGGCTGGCGATCTTCTCGTTTCTGGCGATCGCCCTGATCGTGGTCGACTCGCGCGTGCAGGCGCTGGAGACGGTGCGCCTCGGCGTCGGCGTGGTCCTGTACCCGCTGCAGCGGGCGATGCTGGTGCCGGGCCGGGTCGTCGAGACGGTCGGCGCCTATTTCACCTCGGTGGCGGCGCTGGGGCGCGACAACGAGGCGCTGCGGCGCGAGGCGCTCGAGCGCGGCCGGCACCTGGCGCTCGCCGCGCACCTGCGGGCGGAAAACGAGCAACTGCGGCGGCTGCTGGGCGCCCGCGAACGCCTCGCCGCTCCCAGCCTGATGGCCGAGGTCCTGTACGAGACGCGCGATCGCTTCTCGCGCCGGCTGGTGATCGACCGCGGCGCGGCGCAGGGCTTGAAGCCCGGGCAACCGGTGATCGACGCGATCGGTGCCGTCGGCCAGGTCACGCGCGTGTTCCCGGCCACCGCCGAGGTCACGCTGCTCACCGACCGCCAGCAGACGATCCCGGTGCAGATCGTGCGCAACGGGCTGCGCGGCGTGGCCTACGGCGGCCTCGAGCCGGGCACGCTCGAGTTGCGCTTCATCGCCAGCAACGCCGACATCCACCAGGGCGACGTCGCGGTCACCTCCGGGCTCGACGGCATCTATCCGGCCGGCCTGCCGGTGGCCAGCGTGGCGCGCGTCGAGCGCGACGTGCGCGACCAGTTCGCGCGCATCGTGCTGGTGCCGGCCGCCGGCGTGCACAGCCACACGCAGCTTCTCGTGCTGCTGGTCGACCCGCAGTTGGCGACGCGGCCGCCGGCGCCGGAACTCGAGGCGCCGCGCAAGGGGGTGCGCAAGTGAACGGCTGCGCGCCGGCCTGCCGGCGGCTGCGGAGAGGCTCGGCGCGGCCGCGCGCCGGTGCCGGCTGGCGGGTCGACGCGGGACGCCGGCGATGAGCGCTCGCGGGCTCGCCGGCCGACTGCTCGCTGCCGTGCGCGCCGCCTTCGGTGGCAAGGCGGGCGAGGCTGCCAGCTCGGGCCCGTCGCTCGGCGCTGCCGGCGTGCCCGATCGCGGCCGGCGCGAGCCGGCGGCGGTCTCCGAGCCGGTGGAACTCGGCGCCGCCGTGCGCGGCCTGCGGCCGCAGTATCTGCTGCGACCGGTCAATCCGCTGTTCATCTGGGGCACCCTGGCCGCCGCCTTCCTGCTCAACCTGCTGCCCTGGGGGCGCCTGCCGGGGGTGCCGGACTTCCTGGCGCTGGCACTGGTGTTCTGGAACGTGCACGAGCCGCGCCGGGTCGGCATGGCGGCGGCGTTCGTGTTCGGCCTGCTGATGGACGTGCACGACGCGGCGCTGTTCGGCGAGCACGCGCTCGCCTACACGCTGCTGTCCTATGGTGCGATCGCGCTGCACCGGCGCATCCTGTGGTTTCCGGTCGGCGTCCAGATCCTGTACGTGGCGCCGCTGCTGCTGCTGGCGCAGGCGGTGTTGTTGCTGTTGCGGCTGTGGGTCGGCGGCGCCTTCCCCGGCTGGTGGCACTTCCTCGACAGCGTGGTGGCGGCGCTGCTCTGGCCGCTGGTCACGGCGCTGCTGCTGGCGCCGCAGCGCCGCCCGGTCGACCGCGACGCGACGCGGCCGCTGTAGCCGCCACCGGCGCACTGATGGGCAGCGGCCGCTCAATTCGGTGCCTCGGCAGCGGCGCCGCGCTTCTAGAATCGCGCACCATGTACACAGCCCGCAGGCCGCTGGCGCCGACCGCCCCTTGCACCGGGGTTGCGCGTGGCTGACTGGTTCGGACGCCGCCGCCGGCGCGACGCCGAGTCGCTGTGGCTCGGTCCGCGCAGCCGCTCGCTGCGCAACACCGAGCGCGAGCTGTGGCAGTTCCGCTCCCGCGTGCTGGTGGCCGGACTCGCGATCCTGCTGTGTTTTGCGCTGCTGCTGGCGCGCCTGGTGTGGCTGCAACTGGTGCGCCACGACGACCTGCACGCGCGCGCCGAGCAGAACCGCATCGCGATCGTGCCGGTGACCGCCAACCGCGGCCTGATCAAGGACCGCAACGGCGTCGTGCTGGCGCGCAACGACGCCGGCTACACGCTCGAGATCAACCCGCGCGAGGTCGCCGACGTCGAGGCCCTGATCGACGAGCTGGCGGCGGTGGTCGAGGTGCAAGCGCGCGACCGGCGCCGCTTCAAGCGCCTGCGTGAGGATCTGCGCGGCGCCGACTCGATCCCGATCCGCACCCGCCTGAGCGACGAGGAAGTGGCGCGCTTCTCGGCGCACAAGCACCGCCTGCGCGGCGTGACCCTCAAGGCGCGCCTGTTCCGCGACTATCCGCTGGGCGCGGTCGGCAGTCACGTGATCGGCTACATCGGCCGCGTCTCGGCCGCCGACCGCGAGCGCATCGCGCGCTGGCCGGACGCCGACGACTACCGCGGCACCGAGTACATCGGCAAGGTCGGCGTCGAGCACAGCTACGAGCGCGACCTGCACGGCACCACCGGCGTCGACGAGGTCGAGATCACCGCCGGCGGGCGTGCCGTGCGCATCCTCAACCGCACGCCCGCGGTGCCCGGCAACAACCTGATCCTGTCGGTCGACATCGGCCTGCACAAGGTGGTCGAGCGTGCCTTCGGCGACCGGCGCGGGGCGCTGATCGCGATCGAGCCGGCCAGCGGCGATGTCCTCGCCTTCGTGTCGCTGCCGACCTTCGACCCGAACCTGTTCGTCGAGGGCATCGACCCGAAGAGCTGGGACGAACTGAACACCCACGAGGACAAGCCGCTGCTGAACCGCGCCCTGCGCGGTACCTACCCGATCGGCTCGACCTACAAGCCGTTCCTGGCGCTGGCCGGGCTGGAGACTGGCCGGCGGCGCGCCGACACGATCATCAACGACCCGGGTTTCTTCGTGTTCGGCGGCCACCGCTTCCGCGACAGCGCCAAGGTGCCGCTCGGTCCGGTCGACCTGCACCGGTCGATCGTCAGATCGAGCGACGTCTACTACTACACCCTCGCCCACGAGATGGGCGTCAACGCGATCCACGACTTCATGCAGCCCTGGGGCTTCGGCCAGATCACCGGCATCGACCTCGAAGGCGAGCAGCGCGGCATCCTGCCGTCGACCGACTGGAAGGAGCGGCGCCTGCGGCAGCGCTGGTATCCGGGCGAGACGATCTCGGTCGGCATCGGCCAGGGCTACAACAGCTTCACTCTGCTGCAACTGGCGCACGCCACCGCCACGCTCGCCAACCGCGGCGTGGTGATGCGGCCGCACCTGGTGCGCGAGATCGAGGATGCAAGCACCGGCGAGCGCCGGCTGACGGTACCGTCCGAGAGCCGCCGCATCCCGCTGCGCGACGAGCACCTGCAGGCGATCTTCGAGGCGATGGTCGACGTCAACGTCAGCGGTACCGGACGGGTCGCTTTCCAAGGCGCGCCGTACCGGGTCGCGGGCAAGACCGGCACCGCGCAGGTGATCTCGATCGGCCAGAACGAGACCTACGACGAGCGCCGGATCCACGAAAGGCACCGCGACCACTCGCTGTTCATCGCTTTCGCGCCGGCCGACAACCCGAAGATCGCGCTCGCGGTGCTGGTGGAAAACGGCGGCTTCGGCGCGCGCGCCGCGGCGCCGATCGCGCGCAAGGCGCTCGACTACTACCTGCTCGGCCGGGTGCCCGATGCGGGCGGCGACGATCCGCGCCGCGCGCCGCCGCTCGTGGCGCAGGCACCGGCGCTGGCGGTGGGCGGGGTGCGATGACGGCGATCGTCTGCCGGCGTGCCGGCTTGGGCCGGCCGGGCCGTGCCCAGGGCGAATCCCTGGGCGCGCAGCGCGAAGGGCGTTCAGTGAGCGCGCTCGTTCCTCGGCGCGCAGCGCCGCGGGTGGATCCGTGAGCGCGCACGGCCGCTCCGAAGCGCTCATCCTGGAGCGCGCAGCGCGGAAGGTAGTCCAGTGAGTGCCGTCCTGCGTTCGCGCCCGGCGCTGTTCGTGCGCGAGCGGCTGTCGGTGCTCGATCCGGGGCTGCTGGCGATCATCGGCGCGCTGGCGATCGTCGGCCTGCTGACGTTGTACTCGGCCAGCGCCGACTTCCCGTGGCGGATCGCTGACCAGTTGCGCAACCTGGCGGTGGCCGCGGTGGTGCTGTTCGTGTTCGCCAGCATCCCGCCGGCGACTCTGATGAAGTTCGCGGCTCCCGCCTACCTGGTGGGCGTCGGCCTTCTGGTCGCGGTCGAGGTGGCAGGCACCACGGTCAAGGGCGCGCAGCGCTGGCTCGACCTCGGCGTGCTGACGATGCAGCCCTCGGAAATCATGCGCCTGGCGCTGCCGATGATGCTCGCCTGGTACTTCCATCGGCGCGAATCGCAGATCGGCGCGCTGGACTTCGCGCTGGCGGCGACGCTGGTGGCGCTGCCGGTGGTCCTGATCCTCCTGCAGCCGGATCTGGGTACCGCGTTGCTGGTGCTGGCCGCCGGCGCCTTCGTGATCTTCTTCGCCGGACTGCCGTGGAAATGGTTGACCACGATCGCGGTCGCCGCCATCGCCTTCCTGCCGGTGGCCTGGACGCTGATGCACGACTACCAGCGCCAGCGCGTGCTGACCCTGATCGACCCGACCCAGGATCCGCTCGGCAAGGGCTTCCACACGCTGCAGGCGGCGATCGCGATCGGCTCGGGCGGCGCCTTCGGCAAGGGCTGGATGCAGGGCACGCAGACACACCTGGAGTTCATCCCGGAGCGCACCAGCGACTTCATCTTCGCCGTGTACTCCGAGGAGTTCGGCCTGGTCGGCAACCTGGTCCTGCTGGCGCTGTTCGCGGCGCTGATCCTGCGCGCGCTGGCGATCGCGGCCGGCGCGGCTACGCTGTTCGGACGACTGCTGGCGGCCTCGATTGCCCTCATCATCTTCACCTACTGCTTCGTCAACATCGGCATGGTGAGCGGCATCCTGCCGGTGGTGGGCGTGCCGCTGCCGTTCATCAGCTACGGCGGCACGGCGCTGGTTACGCTCGCCATGGCCTGCGGCATGCTGATGAGCATCCATCGACACAAGAAACTGGTGCAGACATGAACCCAAGCGATTCCCGGCCGCGCTCGCTGCGGCACCTGTGCACCGCCGCCGGCCTGTGCGCCGCCGGTGCCCTGGCCGGTTGCGGCACGATGTCCGAGTGGGGCGGCAAGGCCGCCGGTGCGGTGACCGGCGCCGGCAGCGCGGTACGCGAGACCGTGGCCGGCGCGCCGCCGGCGATCGCCGCGCCGGCCGGAC
>Ga0208100_100140_pt1 | contig 30487 bp, 25 predicted proteins | sample SubbioR11_8A_Aug_FD_184817 | JGI IMG/M metagenome (GOLD analysis project Ga0208100, IMG submission 184817) | Serpentinite rock and fluid subsurface biosphere microbial communities from McLaughlin Reserve, California, USA - CR11_8A_Aug (SPAdes) | ecosystem: Environmental > Terrestrial > Deep... | reverse complement strand
TAGGCGGCGATGATCACCAGATCGCCCACCGCCGCCCGGCGCGCCGCCGAGCCGTTGAGCGAGATCATGCCGCTGCCGCGCTCGCCCTTGATAGCGTAGGTGACCAAGCGCTCGCCGTTGTTGACGTTCCAGATGTGGATCTGCTCGTTCTCGCACAGGTTGGCGGCTTCGAGCAGGTTTTCGTCGATGGCGCACGAGCCCTCGTAGTGCAACTCGCAGTGGGTGACGGCGGCGCGGTGGATTTTGGATTTGAGCAGGGTGCGAAACATGGGATACAACTCCGTGTGGCGCGGTAAATGGCCACCAAACCGGCGCGATTGTGACAGAAAGCGCGCCGCTTGCGTCAGCCTAGGCGGTTGAGCCCAGCCTCTTTAGTCCACCCGCTGCAACGGGATATAAACCTCGCCCCCGGCCTGCCTGAAAGCCTGCGACTGCTGCTGCAACCCGTGCTCGAGCGCCTGCCCTTCGGCCACCCCTTGGGCGGCGGCGTAGTCGCGCACCTCTTGGGTGATCTTCATGCTGCAAAAATGCGGCCCGCACATCGAACAAAAATGCGCCACCTTGGCCGAATCCTTGGGCAGGGTTTCGTCGTGGAATTCGCGCGCTTTGTCCGGATCCAGCCCGAGATTGAACTGGTCCGCCCAGCGAAACTCGAAGCGCGCCTTGCTCAGAGCGTTGTCGCGGATCTGCGCCCCCGGGTGCCCCTTGGCCAAGTCGGCGGCGTGGGCCGCGAGCTTGTAGGTGATGATGCCCTCTTTCACGTCCTGCTTGTTGGGCAGCCCCAGGTGCTCTTTGGGCGTGACGTAGCACAGCATGGCCGTGCCGTACCAGCCGATGGTGGCCGCGCCGATGCCGCTGGTGATGTGGTCGTATCCGGGCGCGATGTCGGTGGTCAGCGGCCCGAGCGTGTAAAAGGGCGCCTCGGCGCACTGCTCGAGCTGCAAGTCCATGTTTTCTTTGATGAGCTGCATCGGCACATGGCCCGGCCCCTCGATCATCACCTGCACATCGTGCTGCCATGCCACTTGCGTGAGCTCGCCTAGGGTACGCAACTCACTCAGCTGCGCGGCGTCGTTGGCGTCGTAGATGCTGCCCGGGCGCAGGCCGTCGCCGAGGCTAAAGGCCACGTCGTAGGCCTTCATGATCTCGCAGATGTCCTCGAAGTGGGTGTAGAGGAAGCTCTCGCGGTGGTGCGCCAGGCACCACTTGGCCATGATCGAGCCGCCGCGGCTCACGATGCCGGTCAGGCGGTTGGCGGTGAGCGGCACGTAGCGCAGCAGCACGCCGGCGTGGATGGTGAAGTAATCCACCCCCTGCTCGGCCTGCTCGATCAGGGTGTCGCGGAAAATCTCCCAGCTCAAATCTTCGGCCTTGCCGTTCACCTTTTCCAGCGCCTGGTAGATCGGCACCGTGCCGATGGGCACGGGGCTGTTGCGCACGATCCACTCGCGCGTTTCGTGGATGTGTTTGCCGGTGGACAGGTCCATCACTGTATCGCCGCCCCAGCGGATGGCCCAGGTCATTTTGTCCACTTCCTCGTTGATCGAGGAGCTGAGCGCCGAGTTGCCGATGTTGGCGTTGATTTTGACCAGGAAGTTGCGCCCGATCACCATCGGCTCGCTCTCCGGGTGGTTGAGGTTGGCCGGGATGATGGCGCGCCCGCGCGCGACTTCGCTGCGCACGAATTCGGGCGTGATTTCCTCGGGCAGGCTGGCCCCGAAGGCCTGGCCAGGGTGCTGGCGCAGCAGCACCTCGGCCATGCGCTGGCCGGTGGGGCCGGCGGCGCACAGGCTTTGCACATAGTGCTGGCGGTTCAGGTTTTCGCGAATGGCCACGAACTCCATCTCGGGCGTGACGATGCCGCGGCGCGCATAGTGCATCTGCGTTACGTTGGCACCGGCGCGGGCGCGGCGCGGCTGGCGCTGCAAGCCGGGGAAGCGCAGCGCCGCGAGCTTGGGGTCGGCGGCGCGCTGGCGCCCAAAGGTGCTGCTCAGGCCGCCCAGCACCTCGCTGTCGGCGCGCTCCTCGATCCAGCGCTGGCGCAGCGCGGGCAGGCCGCTACGGATGTCGATCGCCGCCGCTGGGTCGCTATAGGGGCCGGAGCAGTCATAGACGAAGATGGGCGGATTCGGTTCGGCCCCCAGACTGGCCGGGGTGTCGGACTGGCTGATCTCGCGCATCGGCACCTGCACGTCCGGGCGCGAGCCGGGCACATAGATTTTGCGCGAGTTGGGCAGCGGCGCAATGGCGGCCTGGTCCACTTGGGCGGCGCTGGCCAGAAAGGGTTCGGTGGGGGCGTTCATGTAAAAAGGCTTTCGTTTTAAAGTTGTGCTTGGGCGCCATTATCGAAGGCTGTCATCGACCGATGCGACCGAAGGCTATTTGCCGCAAGCCCATCGGCCCGCAGCCACTCAGGCCGCACCCAAGTGCGGCACCAGCGCACCGGCATCGTGGCCGGCCCGTTGCGCCGCCGTGAAGGCCAGCATGCGCTCGATGGGCCGGCGTGCACGCTCGATTAAATCAGACGGCACCTCGACTGCCCCGCTGCCGCTTTGCAAGGCCTGCGCCACCCCGGCCAGGCTGTTCATGGCCATCCAGGGGCAGTGGGCGCAGCTTTTGCAGGTGGCGCTGTTGCCCGCCGTGGGGGCTTCGATGAAGCGCTTGCCAGGGTTGAGCGTGCGCAGCTTGTGCAGCATGCCTTTGTCGGTGGCAACGATGAATTCGCTGGCCTCGAACTGCTGCGCCGCGCGCAAAATGGCACTGGTCGAGCCCACGGCGTGGGCCAGGGCCACCACGTCGGCCGGGCTCTCGGGGTGCACCAGCACCTTGGCCGCCGGGTGCAGGTGCATCAGCTCCTGCAACTCGAAAGCCTTGAACTCGTCGTGCACGATGCACGAGCCCTTCCACATCAGCATGTCGGCCCCGGTTTCGCGCTCGATGTAGGCGCCCAGGTGTTTGTCCGGCGCCCACAGAATCTTATGCCCGCGCTCCTTGAGCGCGCGCACGATGTCGAGCGCGCAGCTCGAAGTCACCAGCCAGTCGGCGCGCGCCTTCACGGCCGCGCTGGTGTTGGCGTAGACCACCACCGTGCGCTCGGGGTGCTGGTCGCAAAAGGCGGAAAATTCGTCGATCGGGCAGCCGAGGTCGAGCGAGCAGGTGGCCTCGAGGTCGGGCATGAGCACGGTTTTGTGCGGCGACAAAATTTTCGCCGTCTCGCCCATGAAGCGCACGCCGCTCACCAGCAGCGTTTGCGCCGCGTGCTCGCGGCCAAAGCGCGCCATCTCCAGGCTGTCGCTCACCAAGCCGCCGGTTTCTTCGGCCAAGTCTTGCAAGTCTGGGTGCACGTAGTAGTGCGAGACCATCACCGCATTGCGCTGGCGCAACAGCTGCCGGATCTGCTCCTTTAGGGCCTCGCGCTCATCTGGCGCGGGTTCGACCGGCACCCGGGCCCAGGCGTGGCGGGTGCTGCAAGCGGGCTGCTCGAAATCGACTGCGATGCGTGGTTCCATAGGCTGCATTGTCCCTCAGGGCGCTGATCTCAGCGCCGCTCACTTGTTAATACCATGCAGGCGTTTTTTGCTCTCGCTCAGACGGTCTGCCTTGCGCTGCGCGTCCTCCTTCATAGCCAGCCGCTTGGTGCGGCCCGAAAGGTCAGACCACAACCACCAGAGTGCGGCCAGTGCAAAGGGGCTCAGCACCCACCACCAGCTCCATTGCGCCACCGGCTCCACACCGGCCAACTTCAAAACCAGCAAAATCAACCCAAAAACCAGAAAAGCCATTGCATCGCTCCTGTAACGCGGTCCGTATCGATTGCAACCAGACGTAATTACACCATTTCAAAGGCGCAGTTGTAGCTAAAATCACTCTCAGCAGACCCTTCAATTTTCACTAAACCCAGGAGCCAACCATGAAACGCACCTTGTTTGCCCTTGCTGCCGCCACTTTGGTCACGCTGCCGGCCGTCACCCTTCCGGTGCTGGCCGACGAAGCCGCCTTTGCCCGCGCCAGTGGCTGCATGGCCTGCCACGCCGTCGACCGGCGCATGGTCGGCCCCTCGTTTCGCGATATTTCCGCCCGCTACGCCGGCCAAGCCGACGCCGTGGCGCGCATGACGGTCAAAATCCAGCGCGGCGGCTCCGGCGTCTGGGGCCCGGTGCCCATGCCGGCCAACCCGCGCCTGAGCGAAGCCGATGCGCGGCGCTTGGCCACCTGGTCGCTTAGCCACCGCTAAGCTTACAGCCCCCGCCGCCGGCGGGGAATTTGGGCTGGATGGCTTGCGTCGCCCTCTAGGCAAATCCTCCCGCCAACCAGAACGGAACACCAAAAACCAAGGGCCCCGAAGGGGCCCTTTTGTTTGCAGCAACAGCGCTGCACGCTCACTCAAGCGGATGCGCGACCACCCAAGGCGGCAGTCGCAACCCGCTTGCCCCAGCCAACGGCCTCAGTTGCTCTTGGTCAACTGCTCTAGGATGTGCGGGTTTTCCAGCGTCGAGATGTCTTGCGTCACCTCTTCGCCCTTGGCCAGCGAGCGCAGCAGGCGGCGCATGATCTTGCCCGAACGGGTTTTGGGCAGGTTCTCACCAAAACGAATTTCCTTGGGTTTGGCGATCGGGCCGATTTCTTTGGCCACCCAGTTGCGCAGCTCGGTGGCCAGCGCCTTGGCTTCGTCGCCCGTGGGCACCGGGCGCTTGAGCACCACGAAGGCCACGATGGCCTCGCCGGTCAGGTCGTCTGGGCGGCCCACCACGGCGGCTTCGGCCACCAGGTCGGTCTTGCCCACCAGCGCCGACTCGATCTCCATCGTGCCCATGCGGTGCCCGGATACGTTGAGCACGTCGTCGATGCGGCCGGTGATGCGGAAGTAGCCCCGGTCGGTGCTGCGCACGGCCCCGTCGCCGGCCAGGTAGTAGCCTTTGAGCTCCTCGGGGAAGTAGCTTTTCTTGAAGCGCTGCGGGTCGCCCCAGATGGTGCGGATCATCGAGGGCCAGGGCTTTTTGACCACCAGAATGCCGCCCTGGCCATTGGGCACGTCGTTGCCCATTTCATCGACGATAGCGGTGGTAATGCCCGGAAGCGGCAGTGTGCAAGAGCCCGGCACCAGTGGGGTGGCACCCGGCAGCGGGGTGATCATGTGGCCGCCGGTCTCGGTCTGCCAGAAGGTGTCCACCACCGGGCAGCGCTCGCCGCCAATGTGGCGGTAGTACCACATCCAGGCTTCGGGGTTGATCGGTTCGCCCACCGAACCCAAAATGCGCAGGCTGGACAGATCCCAGTTTTTCGGGTGCACCTTGGCGTCGGTTTCGGCGGCCTTGATGAGCGAGCGGATCGCCGTGGGGGCGGTGTAGAAAATGGTGCAGCGGTGTTTTTCGATGGTCTGCCAGAAACGGCCGGCGTGCGGGAAAGTGGGCACGCCTTCGAACACGATCTGCGTCGCGCCAGCCGCCAGCGGCCCGTAAGTCACATAGCTGTGGCCGGTGACCCAGCCGATGTCGGCGGTGCACCAGAACACGTCGCTGTCTTGCAAGTCGAAGGTCCAGTCCATGGTCTGCTTGGCCCACAGCAGGTAGCCCGCGGTGCTGTGCTGTACGCCCTTGGGCTTGCCCGTGGAGCCCGAGGTGTAGAGGATGAACAGCGGGTGCTCGGCGCCCACCATCACGGGCGCGCACTCGCTGGACTGCGCCGCCATGACTTCGTGCATCAGCACATCGCGCCCGGCCACCATGTTGCAGGCGCTGGCGGTGCGCTGGAACACCACCACGTTTTTAATCGAATCGCAACCGCCCAGGCCCAAGCCTTCATCGACGATGGCTTTTAGCGGCAGCTCTTTGCCGCCGCGCATTTGGTAGTTGGCGGTGATCACGGCCACGGCGCCAGCGTCTTGAATGCGCTCTTGCAGCGCCTTGGCCGAAAAGCCGCCGAACACCACGCTGTGCGTGGCCCCGATGCGCGCACAGGCCTGCATCGCCACCACGCCCTCGACGGTCATGGGCATGTAAATGACGACGCGGTCGCCTTTTTGCACCCCCATGGCCTTGAGCGCGTTGGCCAACTGGCTCACTTTGGCCAGCAGCTCTTTGTACGTGACCTTGGTCACGGCGCCGTCGTCGGCCTCGAAGATGATGGCGGTTTTGTGCTCGGTCGGGGTGCCCATGTGGCGGTCGAGGCAGTTGGCCGAGGCGTTGAGCTCGCCATCCTGGAACCACTGGTAGAAAGGCTTGTTGGATTCATCCAGCACCTGGGTGAAGGGCTTGTGCCAGACCAGGCCGGCGCGGGCCAGGCGGGCCCAGAAACCTTCGAAATCCTGCTCGGCCTCGGCGCACAGGGCGTGGTAGGCATCCATTCCGCCAATGCGGGCCGCCGCCACCGTGGCAGCATTGGGCTCAAACACCCGGTTTTCGACAAGGGTGGACTCGATGGCAGACGATGACTCAGGCATGGAAAGCTCCTCTGTGGGTGAAAAAACGACAACCGTCAACTGTGCGCATGCTCTCTGACGAGGCTCTTACACCCGACATCATCGCCGGGAAACAGCCCTCTCGAAAATTTTCGGTCTTAATTACACTCCGAGCTTTACTCAACCATTTTCTTTGCGAGTTGCCACACCATGACCGCCATCCGCCAGCAAGACCTGATCGACTCGATCGCCGACGCCTTTCAGTACATCAGCTTCTACCACCCGCAAGACTACATCCAGGCGCTCGGGCGCGCTTGGGAGCGCGAGCAGGGGGCGGCGGCCAAGGATGCGATCGCCCAGATACTGAGCAACTCGCGCCTGAGCGCCGAAGGACACCGCCCGATCTGCCAGGACACCGGCATCGCCGTGGTGTTCCTCAAAGTGGGCATGAACGTGCGCTGGCCCGACGCTACCTTGAGCCTGCAGCAGATGGTCGATGAAGGGGTGCGCCGCGCCTACCTGAACCCGGACAACCCGCTGCGCGCCTCGGTGCTGGCCGACCCGGCCGGAGCGCGCAAAAACACGCGCGACAACACGCCCGCCGTGCTGCACTACGAGATCGTGGCCGGCGACCAGGTCGAGGTGATCTGCGCCGCCAAGGGCGGCGGCTCCGAGAACAAATCCAAGTTCGCCGCGCTCAACCCCTCTGACTCGATCGTGGATTGGGTGCTCAAAACCGTGCCCACCATGGGCGCGGGCTGGTGTCCGCCGGGCATATTGGGGCTGGGCATAGGCGGCACGCCCGAGAAGGCCATGCTGCTGGCCAAAGAGTCGCTCATGGCTCCGGTCGATATGCACGAACTCATCGAGCGCCAGCGCAGCGGGGCTGCCCTCACGCGCCTCGAAGCGCTGCGACTGGAGCTGTATGAGAAGGTCAACGCGCTTGGCATTGGGGCGCAAGGGCTGGGCGGCTTGACCACGGTGCTGGACGTCAAAATCCTCGACTACCCCACCCACGCCGCCTCGCTGCCAGTGGCCCTCATCCCCAACTGCGCCGCCACCCGGCACGTGCATTTTTACCTCGACGGCAGCGGCCCGGCCCGGCTGGAGCCGCCCAAGCTCGAAGACTGGCCCGCCGTGAGCTGGAGCCCAGACCTGCAAAGCGCCAAACGGGTGCAGCTCGACACGCTAAGCAAGGAAGAAGTGGCCACCTGGAAAGCCGGCGACAAGCTGCTGCTCAACGGCAAGATGCTGACCGGGCGCGACGCCGCACACAAGCGCATCGCCGACCTGCTGGCCAAGGGCGAGCCGCTGCCGGTGGATTTTCGCAACCGCGTGATCTACTACGTGGGCCCGGTGGACCCGGTGCGCGACGAGGTGGTAGGCCCAGCCGGCCCGACCACCGCCACGCGCATGGACCCCTTCACGCGCATGATGCTGGAGCAAACCGGCCTGATCGCCATGATCGGCAAGTCCGAGCGCGGCCCGGTGGCGGTGCAAGCCATTCAAGACAACCGCAGCGCCTACCTCATGGCCGTGGGCGGAGCCGCCTACCTGGTGGCCAAGGCGATCAAATCGGCCCAGGTGGTGGGTTTTGCCGACCTCGGCATGGAAGCCATCTACGAGTTCGATGTGCAGGACATGCCGGTCACGGTGGCGGTGGATGCGAACGGCCACAACGTGCACGAGAGCGGCCCGGCTGAGTGGCGCCAGCGCATCGCCAGCGGCGAGTTCAAGGGGATTGCGCTGGCCACGGCCTGAGCCCCAGGCCCTTGGGGGCCTTGAGGGACTAGGCAGCGCGGCAGCTGGTGCAAGTGGTTAGTGCAAGTGGCGCGGCTTGCGCGGCCCGCCATGCCCGCCGGCCGGGCCCGAGCCGCGCGGCGGGCGGCCCAGTTGCATCGAACTCACCAGCGAGTCGAAGCGGCTGCCAAACAGGCGGTCGATCGATGCCACCACGTCACCGAGTTCGGAGGCGTCAAAGTGGCGCTCCATCAGGTTGACCACGTCTTGCACCAGCAAATCGCGCTGCACCTGCATGATGGCCGCAGGCGTGGGGCCCACGAAACAGAGCACGAAGTCGTCGCGCGCTTCCTCGTCTTCCGGGGCCTCTTCTTCGTCGAACTCGATGTCGTAGAACGAGACCTCGAGCGCGGCCCCGGTGGCGGCGATTTCGTTCAGGCCCATGCAGGCTTCGTCGATGGCGAGGCGAAAATCTTCGTCGCCTTCGAGCGTCCAGCAAATCTGCAACATGCGCTCTTTGGCCTCGAAGCGGATGCCGGGCTCTTCTTCGTACTGGCTGGCAGCAGCGTCCACCAGCGAGCGCGCGCCCACGTACTTCCACAGTGGCTTGAGCGCGTCTTGGATTTGCGGGTAGTCCACCTCTTCGCGCAGGGCAACGTCGCCGTGGACGTGAATCTCGAACGCAGGGGCTTTTAGGCTCATGATCTTGCTCGCTTCGGCTGGGGACCGCTCAGGGCGTTCGCAGCGCACCCCCAACCCTTTCATTAAAGCTCGATTGTAAATCCCTAAACCCCAAAGCTGGCCGGTTTCGGATACAGCCGACCCCAAAGCCGTGGCTTGACCGCCCGGTGCTGCGCATGGCAGCCAAAGCTTGGTACATTTGGGGGCTACTGGCACCCCCACCGCACATTTTTTAAGAGCAATCCAATGGCACGCATGGTTCACTGCATCAAACTGGGCACCGAATCCGAGGGCCTCGACTTCCCCACTTACCCGGGCGAACTGGGCAAACGCATTTACGAGCAGGTCAGCAAACAGGCTTGGGCCGACTGGCTTAAGCACCAGACCATGCTGGTCAACGAAAACCGCCTCAATCTGGCCGATGCGCGCGCCCGCCAATACCTGGCGCGGCAAATGGAGCAGCACTTTTTTGGCGCCGGGGCCGACCAGGCCGCCGGCTACGTGCCGCCCAGCCCACGCTAAACGGCCCCGCAGCACCGCAGGGCCGCAAGGTGTCCACTCCTGCTGGCGCGCACGCTGCACCGCTGCACCCCCAAGCTGCGCTGCTGAAACACCCGCGCCGCGCCGTGGTCGTGGGGGCCGGGCTGGCCGGTTCGGCCGCTGCCTACAGCCTGGCGCAGCGCGGCTGGCAGGTTCAGGTGCTCGACGCCGCCAGCACCCCGGCCGCCGGTGCCTCGGCCCTGCCCGCCGGCCTGATCGCCCCCCATGTGTCGCCCGACGATGCGCCGCTGTCGCGCATCAGCCGCGCCGGGGTGCGCGCCACCCTGGAGCGCCTGACGGCCCTGCTGCCCGCTGGCACCGACTGGGCCGCCACCGGTGTGCTTGAGCGCCGGGTGGAACATGCACGCGCCTTGCCGCCTTGCGCCCCGGGCAGCCCCAACGGGATGGACGACTGGAGCGTGGAGGCCAGCCCGGAGCGCCTCGCCCAAGCGCAGCTCGACCAACTGCAACCCGCCACCAGCGCCCTGTGGCACCCTTGTGGGGCATGGATGCGGCCGGCGCGGCTGGTGCAAGCCCAGTTGGCGCAGCCCGGCATTGAGTGGCGCGGGGGCTGCGCGGTGGCAGGCCTGCAGCCCACGCCCGATGGCTGGACGCTGTTCGACGCCCACGGGCAGACCTTGGCCCAGGCACCGCTGGTGGTGCTGGCAGCCGGCTTTGCCGTGCGCGCACTGCTTGCCGCTGCCGATTGGGCCGGTAGCCAGGCAGGCACCAAGGCAGGCAGCCCCCTGCCTCTGCACGCCCTGCGCGGCCAAGTCAGTTGGGGCGCGCTGGACGATTTGCCCGATGCGGCGCGGGCCGCCCTGCCGCCGTGGCCGGTGAATGGCTACGGCAGCTTTTTGCATGGCATGGGCGGGCCCGACGGCGCGCCCATGTGGATCGTGGGCTCCACCTTCGAGCGCAGCAACACCTCGGCGGCGGTGACCGCAGCCGACCATGCCGCCAACCAGGCGCGCTTGCAGCGCCTGCTGCCACGCTTGGGGGAGCTGATGCAGCCCGCTTTTTTAAAGGCCCAAGGCTGGGCCGCGGTGCGCTGCACCCTGCCCGATCGCTTACCTGCCGTGGGCGCACTGGATGCGTTGCGCTGGCCGGGGCTGCACGTGCTCACCGGGCTGGGGGCGCGCGGCCTGACGCTGTCGGTGCTGGCTGGCGAGGTGCTGGCGGCGCAGTTGCACGGCGAGCCGTGGCCGCTGGAGCCACGGCTGGCGCAGATGCTGCTGGCGCAGCGCTTTTAGTCGCCGTAGCAAACCCTGACGTACTGGCCCGGTGCGGCACCCAAGGCCGGGTCGTGCACGGGCGTGCGCGCCTCCAATTGGCGGCCACTGCCCTGCTCGCCCAGCCACTGGCTCCAGGCCGGCCACCAACTGCCCTCAAAACGCGGGGCCTGCGCCAGCCACTCGTCGGGCGTGCGCCAGGTCTGGTGCGAGTGGCTGTGCAAGCAGTGGTAATGGCGGCGCGCACGCCCCGGCTCCGAAACGATGCCCGCGTTGTGCCCGCCATTGGTGAGGACAAAGGTGACGTCGCCCGACACCAGGCGGTGCACCTTGTACACCGAACGCCACGGGGCCACGTGGTCTTTTACGGTGCCGACGGCCAGCACCGGAATGCGAATGTCGCGCAGCGAAATCGGGCGCCCCTCGTAGAGGTAGCGCCCTTCGGCCAGATCGTTGTTCAAATAACAGCCGCGCAGATACTGGCTGTGCATCAAGGCTGGCAAGCGCGTGACATCGGCGTTCCAGAGCATCAGGTCGTTGGGCAAGTCCTGCTCACCCAGCAACCAGCGCCGGGTCTGGTTGGACCAGACCAAATCGCGCGAATTCAAAAACTGGAACGAGGCCGCCATTTGCTTGCCGGTCAGGAAACCCTTGCTGGCCATCATGTCTTCGAGCAAACGCACCTGCGCTTCGTCGATCAGCACCCCCATATCGCCCGGCTCGGTAAAGTCCACCTCGGCGGCCAGCAGGCTCAGGCTGGCCAAGGGCGATTGGAGGTCTTGCACATCCTGCGTGCTCAGCACCGCATCGCCCCCAGCCAGCGCCGCTGCCGCAATGGCCGCAAAGGTGCCACCCAGGCAGTAGCCGACCAGATGCACCGCTTCGTGGTCGCGCGCGTGGATGAAATCGAGGGCAGCCAACACGCCATCGCGCACGTAATCGTCCATGCCCAGCAAGGCGTCGTTTTCATCGGGGTTGCGCCACGACACGATGTGCACCGTATGCCCTTGCGCCACCAGCCAGCGCACCATCGAGTTGTGCGGCGACAAGTCGAGGATGTAGTACTTCATGATGCACGAAGGGATGATCAGCACCGGCTCGGCCTGCACCTGGGGCGTGCTGGGGCGGTACTGGATCAGCTCGATCAAGTCGTTGCGCAGCACCACCTCGCCCTCGGTCATGGCCAGGCCGCGGCCTACGCCCGGCTCGGCGCCGTTGGAGCGCAGCGCCGGCAAGCCTTTTTGCTGGCGCCATTCGTCGAGCGCCATCCCCATCCCGCGCACCAGCGTCTGGCCGCCGCTGCGCCACGCTGCTTGCAGCGCCTGCGGGTTGCTCCAGAGCCAGTTGCTGGGTGCGGCCAGATCGAGCAACTGGCGCCCATAAAAATGCATCTGGTGGCGGCTGTGGTCTTGCATGCCGCGCAGGCTGCTGGCCTCTTGCCACCACTTTTCATTGACTATATTGGCCGTTGCCAGCCCCCGCCAAGGCCAGTTGTGCCACTCGGGGGCGCTAAAGCGGCTGTCGTCATCGAGCATTTGATCGAAGGGATTGGCGGCGGCGGCATCGGACTGTGGCTGCGCGCTGGGCTGTGGCCCCGACGAAGGTTGAATGACCTGAACGGCCTGAACGGCCTGAGCGCAGTCTTGCGTCCAGCGCATGCCTTGCTCGACCGCACGGCGCGCCAGGCGCGCCTGTGAGCCGGGTGAGGAGGCCAGATGCAGCACCCAATCGGTCCAGGCCAAAGCGAGCGAAATCGGCGAGACCCCGGAGGCCCAATGGGCCATCTGGGTCATGGCTTGTGCGTCCAGCGCCGCCGCACTGCGCGCGGCCAAGGATTCACTGGCTCCACGCCGGTCGGTTTGGGGCACAGCGGCGCCGTGCGGGTGCAGAATCTCGGTTCGTTTCATGGTGTTCATGGTGTTCATGGCGTTCAAAATAGCACCCTTAGGTGACACAGCAATGACCGAATCATGACCCACTGCGGCCATGCACGCAAGGGGTGGCGGCGGCGGCGGGCACGGCCAGCGGCTGCTGCTGCAGGCAGTAACGGGTTTAACAAAGATCCTTTATAACCAAGTATTGCAGCTCCATGAAAAAACAATAGTTTGATTTTATTAAAGGCGCGCTAACATCCGCCTCCAAGCCGCGTACACGGCCATCCCCTTGTCTAGCCTGCGATCCATGTACCAATATACCGAATTCGACCGCCAGTTCATCCGCCAGCGCGCGGCCCAGTTTCGCGACCAGTGGCAGCGCCACCGCGACGGCACGCTCTCGGACGAAGCCTTTAAGCCGCTGCGGCTGCAAAACGGCTGGTATATCCAGCGCCACGCCCCCATGCTGCGCGTGGCCGTGCCCTACGGCGAGCTCTCCAGCGCGCAGGTGCGGGTGCTGGCGCGCATTGCACGCGAGTACGACCAGCCCGGCGCGGCCGTGTTCCAGGGTGCCGTGGCGGCGCAAAACCGGCTTGGCACGGTGCAACTGCGCGACGGCCGCGCCATCGCCAGCCGCCTGCCCACCGGCTACGGCCACTTCACCACGCGCCAAAACGTGCAGTTCAACTGGATCGCACTCGACCACGCGCCCGAGGTGATGGAGCTGCTGGCCAGCGTGGGCATGCACGGCATTCAGACCAGCGGCAACTGCATCCGCAACATCAGCACCGACGCACTGGCCGGCATCGCCCCGGACGAAGTGGCGGACCCGCGCCCCTTTGCCGAAATCCTGCGCCAGTGGAGCACGCTGCACCCCGAGTTTGCTTTTTTGCCGCGCAAATTCAAGGTCGCCATCGTCGGCGCACTGGAAGACCGGGCCGCACTGCACTGGCACGACGTCGGGCTGCAACTGCAGCGCAACGCGGCCGGTGCGCTGGGCTTCAAGGTGCTGGTGGGCGGCGGCATGGGTCGCACGCCGGTGCTGGCCAGCACGATCTGCGATTTTTTGCCTTGGGATCAACTGCTCAACTACTTGGAAGCGCTGGTGCGCGTCTACAACGCCTGGGGCCGGCGCGACAATATATACAAATCGCGCATCAAGATTTTGGTGCGCGCCCAGGGGCAGCGTTTTTTCGACGAGGTGCAGGCCGAGTACCAGCGCATCGTGGTGCAAGACGGGGCCCCGCACACCATCAGCGCGGCCGAGTTGGAGCGCGTGAGCGCTTGCTTTGCGCCCCCGGCGCGCCTCGGAAGCCAGCCCTGCGCCGACGACCGCGTGGCGCGCCTGTTGCGCCTGAGCGCCGAAGACGACCTCGAATTTGAGCGCTGGCTGCAGCGCAACGTGCACACGCATCAGAACCCGGCGCTGCGCGCCGTCACGCTCTCGTTCAAGCGCCTGGGCCAGGCCCCGGGCGACGCCAGCGCCAGCCAGCTCGAGGCCGTAGCCGAACTGGCCGAGCGCTACAGCGCCGGTGAAGTGCGCGTAACGCACCAGCAAAACCTGTTGCTGCCCTGGGTGCGCTGCGAGGAACTGCCCGAGCTCTGGCGCGCCGCGCGCCGCCTCGGGCTGGCGCAGGCGCACATCGGGCTGCTCACCGACCTCATCGCCTGCCCCGGCGGCGACTTCTGCGATCTGGCCAATGCGCGCTCGCTCACCATCGCCGAAGCGCTGAGCCAACGCTACCAGGACCTGGACGAACTGCACGACCTCGGGCCGATCGACCTGCACCTGAGCGGCTGCATCAACTCCTGCGGGCACCACCACAGCGGCCACATCGGCATTTTGGGCGTGGACAAAGACGGCCAGGAGTGGTACCAGATCGCGCTCGGCGGCTCCGACGGCGCGCGCCTGAGCGGCGCGCCCGCAGCCGCCAAGGTGCTGGGGCCGGCCTTCACCGCCAGCGAGGTCTGTGACGCGATCGAGGCCATTTTGGAAGCCTACCAAGAACTGCGCGCGCCGGGTGAGCGCTTCGTGCAAACCCTGCAGCGCCTCGGTCACGAACCCTTCAAGGCCGCCGCCAACGCGGTGCGCGTGGCCACGGCGCAAGTGCTGGCGCACGCGACCGCGCACGCCCAAGCCCAAGCCCAAGCCGCCCATCAGACCCAAGAGGGCCTAGGCTTGCGCAGTGCGGCCGTGGCGCTTTGAACCACCGTTTGCCCTCTCCCCTCATGAAACTCCTGACGCCACCAGAGGCCGCAGCGGCCCTTGCCGACACCACCGCCGCTGCGAGCGCAGACTCCAGCGCCCACCCCACCGGCGTGCTCACGCTGCCCCCCGATTTCGACCTGCTGGCCGAGCACCTCTCGGGCGCAGGCGCGCTCGACCTTGAAGGCGTGCAGCGCATCGACTTGCAATTCTCCAAGTTCACCGACGGCCGCGCCTACAGCCAAGCGGTGCTGCTGCGCCGGCGCTTGGGCTACCGCGGCCTGCTGCGCGCCACCGGCGAGGTGTTGATCGACCAGTTGCTGCAACTGCAGCGCTGCGGCTTTGACGAAGCCCTGCTGCGCGCCGACCAGAACCTCGCGCACGGCCAGCGCCTGCTGCAGCAGTTTGGCGGCTTTTACCAAGGCGACGCGCAGCAGCCGCAACCCCGCTTTGCCGCCGCCCTCACCCCCACCGCCACCGGAGCGCATACATGAGCAACGCCCAACTGGCCCTGCAACAAGCCCAGCCCAGCGCCGATTTCGAGGCCAAACTGGCGCGCAGCCGCGCCCTGCTGCAACAAGCCGCCAGCGAATACCAGCCGCTGGTGCAAGCCAGCAGCCTTGGGGCCGAAGACGTGGTGATCCGGCACCTGATCGAAACCCTGCAATTGCCGATCCCGATGTTCGTGCTCGACACCGGCGCCCTGCACCCCGAAACGCTGGCGCTGCTGGCGCGCACCGAGGCCCGCGCCGCCCAGGCGACGGCACAAACCGGCGCGCAGCCCGTCCACATCTACCGCCCGCAACCCGGCGCGGCCGAGGCTTTCGTAGAACGCGAAGGCCCCGAAGCCATGCGCCGCAGCGTGGCGCTGCGCCAGGCCTGCTGCGCCATCCGCAAAGTCGATCCTTTGCGCCGGGCGCTGCAGGGCCAGCGCGGCTGGATCACCGGCTTGCGGCGCGAGCAATCCAACACCCGCGCCGAGGTGCCGCTGATCGACCGCAGCGACCTAGCCCCCGCGCGCGCCGACCGGCCCAGCGCCGGGCTGCTGCAGTTCAACCCGCTGGCCGACTGGAGCTGGGGCGATGTCTGGCACCACATCGCCCGCCACAACCTCGACTACAACCCGCTGCACGACCGCTTCTACCCCAGCATCGGCTGCGCGCCCTGCACCCGCGCCGTGAGCGTGGGTGAAGATTTCCGCGCCGGGCGCTGGTGGTGGGAGCAAGACGGCGCCAAAGAATGCGGCCTGCATGCGGCCAAAGAAGGCACGCCGGATTCGGCCAAAAATTCCGAGCCACATACAGCCGCACCCCGGCTCGACAACAGCCACCTCGACGCACTGGAAGAAGAAACCATTTTCATCTTGCGCGAAGTCGCCGCCGCCTTCGAGCGTCCGGCGCTGCTGTTTTCCGGCGGCAAAGACTCGCTGGTGCTGCTGCGCTGCGCCGAAAAAGCCTTTGGCCAGGGCCGCCTGCCCTATCCGCTGCTGATGATCGACACCGGCCACAACTTCCCCGAGGTGCTGGCCTTTCGCGACCAGCGCGCACACGAGCTTGGGGCCGAGCTGATCGTGCGCCGGGTCGAAGACTCGATGGCGCGTGGCAGCGTGCGGCTGGCGCACCCCGGCCAGAGCCGCAACGCGCACCAGTCGGTCACGCTGCTGGAGGCGATCGACGAGTTCCGCTTCGACGCCCTGATCGGCGGGGCCCGGCGCGACGAAGAAAAAGCGCGCGCCAAAGAGCGCCTCTTTAGCCACCGCGACACCTTCGGCCAGTGGCAGCCCAAAGCGCAGCGCCCCGAGCTCTGGAACCTCTACAACACCCGGCTGCAACCGGGCGAGCATTTCCGCGTGTTCCCGATCAGCAACTGGACCGAAATCGACGTCTGGCAATACATCGAGCGCGAGCGCATCGCCCTGCCCAGCCTGTACTACGCGCACCCGCGCTCCGTGGTGCAGCGCCGTGGCCTGCTGGTGCCCGTGACCGAGCTCACCCCGCCGCTGCCGGGCGAGGACGTGATCGAGTGCAGCGTGCGCTTTCGCACCGTGGGCGACATCACCTGCACCTGCCCGGTTGCCAGCTCGGCGGCCACGGCGGGGCAGATCGTCGCCGAGACTCTCAACGCCCAACTGAGCGAACGTGGCGCCACCCGCATGGACGACCAGACCAGCGAGGCCTCGATGGAAAAACGCAAACTCGAAGGATATTTTTAATGGACGCCCTGCGCTTTATCACCTGCGGCTCGGTCGATGACGGCAAGAGCACGCTCATCGGCCGCCTGCTGCTCGACAGCAAGGCGGTGCTGCAAGACCACCTGGCCGGCATCACGCACAGCGGGCACAGCAGTGCGGGTGCGGGTGCGGGTGCGGGTGCCGACGCAGGCACCGATGCAGGCGCACAGTTCGACTTGGCGCGCCTGACCGACGGCCTGATCGCCGAGCGCGAACAAGGCATCACCATCGACGTCGCCTACCGCTATTTCAGCAGCGAGCGGCGCAAGTTCATCATCGGCGACGCCCCCGGGCACGAGCAGTACACACGCAACATGGTCACGGCCGCCTCCAGCGCCGACGCCGCCGTGCTGCTGGTCGATGCCACCAAGCTCGACTGGCAGCGAGCCGACCTGGCGCTGCTGGCGCAAACGCGCCGCCACGCCCTGCTCTGCCACCTGCTGCGCGTGCCCAGCCTGGTGTTTGCCGTCAACAAGCTCGATGCGGTAGCCGATGCAGCGCTGGCCTTTGCCCACATCCGCAGCGCGCTGCTGCGCTTTGCCGAGCAAGCCGGGTTGGCGGTGCACGCCGTGCTGCCGATTGCGGCGCTGCACGGCTGGAACGTGGTCGATCGCGGCCACCAGCACGAGGGCTGGTGCGGCTACCACGGCCCCACTCTGCTCGAAGTGCTGGAGCAGTTGCCCAACACCGCCCCGCCGCCGGAGGCCGCTCTGGCATTCCCGGTGCAGTGGGTCGAAAAACCCGGCGCCGCCGATGTGGGTGCGGCCGAGCTGCCCGTGGCTGGTGTGGCCCATGCGGCGGCAGCCACAGCCCCAAGCGGGCGGCGCGTCTTTTGGGGCCGGGTTGCGGCCGGGCGCATCCAGGCCGGCGACGAGGTGCAGGTCTTCCCCAGCGGCCTGCGCGCCCGCGTGGCGCAGGTGCTAGACCGCTGCCGCCAGCCCCAGGCCGTTGCCGCCGGGCACAGCGCCGGTGTGCTGCTGGACCGCGAGCTCGACGTCTCGCGCGGCGACTGGCTGCTGGCCGCGGCCAGCGCGGCGCCCCCCAGCGCAGCCGCAGCGCCCGAAGCCGCTGCCGCCACCCCCTACCCGGCTCGGCTGCACCTGAGCGCCACCCTGGCCTGGCTCGACGATGAACCGCTGCAACCCGGCCGCCTGTACTGGGCGCTGCACCAGCACCGCTGGGTTAAGGCCAAAGTGGTGCGCGTGCTGCACCGGCTCGACATCCACACCCTGGAGCAAGTGCAGGCCGAGCGGCTGGAGGCCAACGCCATCGGCCGCGTCGAGCTGCAACTGCAAGCGCCCTTGCCGGCCGTGGCCTACGCGCAGTCGCGTGCGCTTGGTGCGCTGATCTTGGTTGACAGCGCCAGCCACCGCACCGCCGCCGCCGTGCTGCTGGATTGAACTTCGGCGGGCCTTGACCTCGATCAAACCAGGGCATGAGCCCAGCCACGCGCCAAAGCCCTAAAATCGCTCTTTCACCCTTCCCTTCTGCCCGCGCCCCGAGTCACCAAGTCATGACCTTTGTTGTAACCGAAGCCTGCATCGCCTGCAAATACACCGATTGCGTCGATGTTTGCCCCGTGGATTGCTTCCGCGAGGGCCCCAACTTCCTCACCATCGACCCCGACGAGTGCATCGACTGCGCCGTTTGCGTCCCCGAGTGCCCGGTCAGCGCCATTTACGCCGAGGAAGACGTGCCCAACGATCAGCAGCACATGATCGCCCTCAACGCCGAACTGGCGCGCCTGCCGGGCTGGCGCACCATCACCAAACGCAAGGCCCCGCTGCCCGACGCCGAGGAGCACAAAGACCAACCGGGCAAGCTGCCCCTGCTCAAACGCTGAGGGCACTGCGCGGGTGTAGCGGCCCGGCCTTGCTCGGGCTCCGCGCTGTAAGCCCTAGCCATCACCGCCCTTGATCGGCACCCCCTTGAACCCCGCCGCCGCCGCCACGCCGCCGCCCATCGAAACCGAGGCCCTGATCATCGGCGCCGGGCCGGCGGCCTTGTTTCTGGCGTTCCAGCTCGGGCTGCAAGAAATCGCCTGCCACCTGGTCGATGTGTTGCCCGCCCCTGGCGGCCAATGCCACGCGCTCTACCCCGACAAACCCATTTACGACCTGCCCGGCCTGCCGGTGTGCAGCGGGCGCGAACTCACCGAGCGCCTGCTGCAGCAGTTGCGCCCCTTCAACCCGCCGCTGCATCTGGGCCAGCTCGTGAGCAGCCTGCAGCGTGGGCCCGACGGGCGCTGGCACCTGCGCAGCAGCAGCGGGCAGGAGTGGATCGCGCAGATGGTGTTCATCGCCACCGGGGTCGGGGCGTTTTTGCCGCGCAAAGAATCCGTGCCGGGCCTGGAGTGCTTCGAGCGCGGCCCGGCCCCGCAGGTCTGCTACGACGACCTGCCGGCCGCTGCCGCCTGGGCGCAGCACATCGTGGTGCATGGGGGCGATGCGGCGGCCGTGGAGCTGGCGCTGGAACTGGCGCTGGAACTGCCGCAGCCCCTGGGCACAGGTGCGCCCGACCGCGTCACCCTGCTGCACCGCAGCCCCCGTTTTCAAATCGAACCGGCACTGCAAAGCGCCTTGGAGCAGGCGCTGGCCCAAGGAAGGCTGCAACTAGTGCTCGGCCAGCCGGTGGGCTTTGTCAGCGGCCCTGCAAGCACCCATGCCAGTGCGGCACTGGGGCAGGCACAGCAGCACTCAGCGCAACCACCGCAGGCCCTGCAAGCCCTGCAACTGGCCACCCCCGGCGACGGCCACGCCACCCTGCCCTGCGACCTGCTGCTGCCGCGCCTGGGCCTGAGCCCAAAACTCGGCCCGCTGGCCGACTGGGGGCTGGCGCTGGAGCGCAAACACCTGCCGGTGGACAGCGCCACCATGGCCACCGCCGAACCGGCATTGTTTGCCGTGGGCGACATCAACCACTACCCCGGCAAGCGCAAACTCATCGTCTGCGCCTTCCACGAAGCCACCCTAGCCGCCTTTGCCGCCGCCGCCCTGCTGCGCCCTGGCCAGCGCCAGTTGCTGCAATACACCACCACCAGCCCGCGCCTGCAGCAGTTGCTGGGGGTGGCGCCTCCGGCCGCAGCAGCCACTACCCACAGCCTTCAGTGCTGAAGGTGACCGGCTCTACGGCGCACGCTTCAATCCCAAGGGCTGGGAGTTGGTGCACCCCGCCAAATCCCAGTCCTAGGCGCTGCTGGATTTGATGACCGCGCGCCACGCGCCGCACTCCAAGTTGAGCGTCACCGCTGCGACCGACGTATAAAGGCAATTAAGTGTTTGTTTTATCCAATTTATTGTCCGCCATCACCCAGCCCATGTTTTGGCTGGCTTTGTGGTGGGCGTTGGCGCTTCTAATCTTGCTGCGCTGGCGCCGACCGGCGCTGATCATGCTCTGGAGTGGCTTGGTGGTGCTCGGCCTGCTCGGCTTTCGCGCCATCCCGGACGCTTTGCTGCGCCCCCTGGAAAACCGCTACGCCGTGCCAGCGGCCGACACCATTGATCGGCACGTGGGCATAATTGTGCTCGGCGGTGCGGTGGGTCACCCCGACAGCTTTGTCGCCCGCGGCCAAGTGCCCTTGGGTGAAGCGGCCGAGCGCATGACTGTGCCGGTGGGCTTGATGCGCCAGCATCCGGGCTTGCAACTGGTTTTTTCGGGTGGAGAGGGTCGGCTGCTGACAACGGGCATCAGCGAAGCCGATCTGGCTCGGGCGTTCTACGAAGCACAAGGGCTGGACATGGCGCGGGTGCAGCTCGAAGGCCGCGCGCGCAATACCCGCGAAAACGCGCAGCAGGTGGCCAAGCTGCTGGGGGATCGGTGCCAAGAACCGTGGCTGCTGGTGACTTCTGCCTGGCACATGCCGCGCTCGATGGCAGAGTTTGAGGCGGTGGGCTGCAACGTGACGCCTTACCCGGTAGACTTTAGGACCGGCGCATCGACCCCGCTCACCGAATACTCGCTCGCCCACAGCTTGTTGCGCTGGCAGACTGCGCTGCATGAGTGGCTGGGCCTGGGTGTGTACGGACTGACACGCTAAAGCGGCACCACGCACACCCAGCGCAAAAACAAAAAACCGCAAGCTAAACGCGTTGCGGTTTTTGAATTTACTAAATACTGGCGGAGCGGACGGGGCTCGAACCCGCGACCCCCGGCGTGACAGGCCGGTATTCTAACCAACTGAACTACCGCTCCGTGCGGATGGCGACCCTACGGGGATTCGAACCCCGGTACTCACCGTGAAAGGGTGATGTCCTAGGCCTCTAGACGATAGGGTCAAACCTAGAAAAACTTCTGCTTGCATTTTGCCTGTTGCAGCTCGCCTTGGTGGAGGTAAGCGGGATCGAACCGCTGACCTCTTGCATGCCATGCAAGCGCTCTCCCAGCTGAGCTATACCCCCATTTGGAGAACTGCAACCGCTGCACACCAAACTTCGCTTATCGCTCTTCCCGATGTGCATCAGCAAGACTCGAATTATAGACAGGTTTTTAGACCCTTTGCAAGGCGCGCAAAACTTTTTCGCGCGGCTGCAAAGCCAGCACGGCGTCGAGCGAGGGCGTGTTGGGGGTGCCCATGAGCAACACGCGCACCGGTATGGCCAGTTGCGGCATTTTTAAGCCGTGTGCCGCCAGCACGGTTTTGAGCGCGGCTGCGATGCCGGCGCGGCTCCACTCGCAGTGCGCCAGGGCCTCGGCCAGTGCCGCCAGCGCCGGCCGCTGCGCCGCCACACCGTGCTCGGCCAGGGTGGCGGCAGGCACGTCGGCGTCGCGGTAAAAGCAGACCGCCCAGTCGGCCAGCGCCACGGTGGTGTCGCAGCGGTCTTTGAACAGCGCGCAGATGGCGGGCAGGCGCTCGTCGGCCTGCAGGCCACGCCGCCCGAGTTGCTCGGCCACCAGTAGCGCCAGTTCGGCCTCGGGCATGGCCTTGAGGTGCTGGGCGTTGACCCAGCGCAGCTTGGCTTCGTCGAACTGGGCCGCGCTGCGCCCGAGGTGGTCGAGGTCGAACCATTGCAAAAACTGCTGGCGGCTGAAGATTTCGTCGTCGCCGTGGCTCCAGCCCAAGCGCGCCAGGTAGTTGAGCAGGGCATCGGGCAGGTAGCCTTCGTCGCGGTATTGCGTCACCGGCTTGGCACCGTTGCGCTTGCTCATTTTCTCGCCCTGCTCGTTGAGCACGGTGGGCAGGTGCGCATACACCGGCGGCTCGTGCCCGAGGGCGCGCAGGATGTTGATCTGGCGTGGGGTGTTGTTGATGTGGTCGTCGCCGCGGATGACGTGCGTGATGCGCATGTCGATGTCATCGACGACGACGCAAAAGTTGTAGGTCGGCACGCCGATGCGGCCGCTTGCCGCCTCGCCCTTCTCGCCCACCTCATCCGCCGCGCTGGCCGGAGCCGGGCGGGCGATCACCAGGTCGTCGAGTTCGGCGTTGGCGATCTCGATCCGGCCCTTGACCCGGTCGTCCCAGGCCACCACACCGCCGATCGGGTTTTTGAAGCGCAGCACCGGCTGCACGCCCTCGGGAACTGGGGGCAAGGTCTTGCCGGGCTCGGGCCGCCAGGTGCCGTCGTAGCGCGGTTTTTCTTTGTTGGCCTGCTGGCGCTCGCGCAGCGCATCGAGCTCGGCCACGCTCATGTAGCAGGGGTAGGCCAAGCCGCGCGCCAGCATGTCGGCCAGCACCGCTTGGTAGCGCGCCATGCGCTGCATCTGGTAGTGGGGGCCTTCGTCGAAGTCCAGCCCGAGCCAGTCCATGCCTTGCAAGATCACATCGACCGCGGCCTGGCTGGAGCGCTCTTGGTCGGTGTCTTCGATGCGCAAGATGAAATCGCCACCGTGGGCGCGCGCAAAAGCCCAAGGGTAGATCGCGGAGCGGATGTTGCCCAGGTGGATGAAGCCGGTGGGCGATGGAGCAAAGCGGGTGCGGATGCGGGGCGGGGTGCTTGGGGGGGTAGGCAGGAACTCGGGGACGGACGTCATGGGGTCGGCACAGATGGGGGGTGGTCGGGGAATCGGTGGGGATCGAAACAATGGAGTAGGCGACGCAGCGATTTCTCAGCCGCTCAGACCAAGGTATCGAGGCCGCGCAACAAATCGGTTTGGATGTCGGGCAGATGCTCCAGGCCCACGGCGACGCGGATCAGCCCCTGAACTATGCCGGCGGACTGGCGCTGCGCTTCGCTGAGCTTGCCGTGCGAGGTGCTGGCCGGGTGCGCGCACAGGGTTTTGGTGTCGCCCAGGTTGGTGCACAGCGAGAGCACTTGCAAGCTGTCGAGCACGTGGAAAGCCCGCGCACGCGCCTGCTCGGCGCTGCCCGCGCGCAGCTCGAATGAGAGCACCGCGCCGCCGCAGCCGTCCATCTGGCGCATGGCCAAGGCGTGCTGCGGGTGCGTGGGCAGACCGGGGTAATGCACCCGCGCCACAGCCGGGTGCGCTTGCAGCCACTGCGCCAGCGCCAGCGCTTGGGCGCTTTGGGCGCGCAGGCGCAGGCTCAGGGTTTCCAGCCCCTTGAGCACCACCCAGGCGTTGAAGGGCGAGAGCACCATGCCGGTGTTTTTTTGCACCGGCAGCAGGCGCTGGTTAATGAGTTCGGCGCTGGCGCAGACCGCACCGGCCATGACGCGGCCTTGGCCGTCGAGGTATTTGGTGCCCGAGTGCAGCACGATGTCGGCGCCGAATTCGAGCGGGCGCTGCAGCGCCGGGGTGGCCAGGCAGTTGTCCACCGCCAGCCAGGCCCCGGCCTGGTGCGCCAGATCGGCCAGGGCGGCGATGTCGCAGACCTCGGTGAGCGGATTGGTGGGGGTTTCGGCCAGCAGCAAGCGGGTTTCGGGCCGAATGGCTGCGCGCCAGGCTGCCAGATCGGTTTGCGGCACGCAGGTGGAAGCCACGCCAAAGCGCGCAAACTCGGCCCCGATCAGCTTGAGGGTGGAGCCAAACATGGACTGCGAATAGACCACATGATCGCCCGCCTTGAGCAAGGCAAAGCAGACCAGCGTGAAGGCCGCCATGCCCGACGCCGTGGCCAGCGCGGCTGGGCTGCCTTCGAGCGCGGCCAGGCGCTGCTCGAAGCTGGTCACGGTCGGGCTGCCGCTGCGGCCGTAGGTGTAGCCATCCTCCTCACCAGCAAAGCGGCGCGCGGCGGCGGCGGCGCTGGGCTGCACAAAACCGCTGCTCAGGTACAGCGCTTCGGAGTGCTCGCCGTATTGGCTGCGCTCGACCGCCATGCGCAGCGCCAGCGTGTCGCGGTGCAAGGCAGTGGGCGGGGCGGGGTCGGGTGAGTGGTGGCTCATGGGGCGGCTCACTAGGCGTTGGGGCGTTTAGGCATCGGTGGAATTGGGCAACGCCAAGCGCGAGCTGCAGGCATCGTCTTCTTCGGCGCCGCTGCGTTGGGCGTGCAGGTGCCCAACGTCTTCGGTGCTGATGCCGGTAACGTACACGCCGTCGAAGCAGGAGGCTTCAAAACCATCGAGCGCAGGGTTGAGCGAACCGACGGCGCGCTTCATGTCTTCCACACTTTGGTAGATCAGGGCGTCGCAGCCTATGCTCTGGCGCACTTCTTCGAGCGTGCGCCCATGCGCCACCAGCTCGTCGCTCGTGGGCATGTCGATGCCATACACATTGGGGTACATCACCGGCGGCGCGGCGCTGGCCATATAGACCTTGGTGGCACCGGCTTCGCGCGCCATCTGCACGATTTCGCGGCTGGTGGTGCCGCGCACGATCGAGTCATCGACCAGCAGCACGCGCTGGCCCTTGAACTCGCTGCCGATCACATTGAGCTTTTGCCGCACCGATTTTTTGCGCACCGCCTGCCCCGGCATGATGAAGGTGCGCCCCACGTAGCGATTTTTCACAAAACCTTCGCGGTAGGGTTTGCCGAGCAAATGCGCCAACTGGGTCGCCGCCGGTCGGCTCGATTCGGGGATCGGGATCACCACATCGATTTCGTCCAGTGGCACTTGCAGGCGCAGGCGCTCGGCCAGCGTCTGGCCCATGTTGAGCCGGGCCTGATAGACCGAGATGCCGTCGAGCGTGGAGTCGGGCCGGGCCAGATAGACGTACTCGAACACGCAGGGGTAGTGGCGCGGCTGGGCGGCGCACTGGCGCGACTGGATTTGGCCATCGAGCCCGATGAACACCGCCTCGCCGGGGGCGATGTCGCGCAAAAAATCGTGGCCGGTGCCTTCGAGCGCCACCGACTCGCTGGCCACCATGACGGTGCCGTCTTTGCCGCGCCCCATGCACAGCGGCCGAATGCCGAAGGGATCGCGAAAGGCCAGCAGGCCGTGGCCGGCGATGAGTGCAACCACGGCATAAGAGCCGCGCAAGCGCAGGTGCGTGGCTGTCACTGCGGCAAACAGGGCCTCGGTGCTCCAGGCACCGTGCTGGCCGGCGCGGCCGATCTCGTGCGCCAGCACGTTGAGCAGCACCTCGGAGTCGCTGTCGGTGTTGATGTGGCGGTGGTTGCGCTCAACCATGTCGCGCCGCAAGGCCTGCGCGTTGGTCAGGTTGCCATTGTGCGCCATCACGATGCCAAAGGGCGCGTTGACGTAAAAGGGCTGCGCCTCTTCCTCGCTGTAGGCGTTGCCGGCCGTGGGGTAGCGCACCTGCCCCAGGCCGTGGTTGCCCGGCAGGGCGCGCATATTGCGCGTGCGAAAGACATCGCGCACCATGCCCTTGGCCTTGTGCATGAAGAACTTGCGCTCTTGCTCGGTGACGATGCCGGCCGCATCTTGGCCGCGGTGCTGCAGCAGCAGCAAGGCGTCATAGAGCAACTGATTGACCGGTGCCGTGCTGGCAACGCCTACGATTCCACACATACGACGAGTCCTGTTCTGTTCAAGGAAAATGGGCTGCCAGCCACGCTGGCATCAGGCCTTCGAGCGCCGCTAGGCCAGCGTAGAGCCAAGCGTCCCCGACCGACTGCTCCCATGCCGGGTGCTGGTGCAGCGGCGTCAGGTGCAGCACCAGGGTGAGCGCCAGCAAAATCACCACGCCACGCAGCAAGCCAAAGGCGGCCCCGAGGGTGCGGTCGATCGGGCGCAAACCCACCTGCTCGACGCCTTTTTTGATCAACCAGGCCAACAACCCGCCGACAAACACGGTGGCCACAAACACCAGCGCAAAGCCAAGGGCAAAGGGCAGGGGCGGGTCGAGCTCGGCCAGCGGCAACCAGGCTGCGGCTTCTTCGGCCCACCACTGCGCCAGAAAAAACGCCGCCACCCAAGCCGAGAGCGACAAGACCTCGTACACCAGCCCGCGCCAAGCCCCGATCAGCAACGAAGCCAGCAGCAGCAGCAGCAAAAAAATATCGACTGCGGCCACAGCTCATAGCGCGAGGATGGAAGCGGGCAAGCCGAGCTGGCGCACCCGCTCGGCGGCGCGCTCGGCCTCGGCGCGGCTATCGAAAGGCCCCAGCCGCACGCGGGTGCGCGGGCCATCGGAAGTTTGGGCCACCTGGGTGTAGGTGACCAAGCCGGCGCGCTCTAGGCGCTGGCGCACCTCGCGCACCCGGGCCGGGTCTTCGAAGGCCCCCACTTGCACCACCAAGCGCTGCGCCGCTGCGGGCGGGGGCGGCGCACGCCCCTCCAAAATCGCTTGAGCGCGGGAGGCATCGGCGGGCGCTGGAGCGGGGGCAGGGGTGGGCGGCGCAAGCGGAGCGGCTGGCACGGGAGGGGCAGCGGGAGCGGCTGGACGCACGGGGGGGGCAACTGCTGCAGGCGCAGGCGCAGGCGCCGCCGCTGGCGTGGCAGGGCTGGGTGCCGCCGCAGCGGGGGCCGTCGGCGCTGCTGCCGCAGGGGGTTCAGGCGCTGCAACAGCGGGAGCGGGCGGCTGCACCGGCAAAGGCGCCCCCATCTGCCGGTCCGGGATTTCGATGGCGATATCCACCGGCACCGGGCGCGGCTGGGTATCGAACAGCAGCGGCAAGCCGATGACCCCCGCGAGCACCAAAAGGGTGGCACCGATCAGGCGCTGGCGCGAACGCCGACGCAAGGTCTCGATGGTGGGCGGGGGAGTCGGGGCGTTGGCACCGCTGCCGCCTGAACGCAGTTTGAACATGGGCCGCTGTTACACCGTGGGTTGCAAAAAAATCGGGTTCGGGCTGTGGCGCTCAAACCTGCACTCAAACCGGCATATGAGGGGCCGCCAAGCGCGGCACACCGTGCTCCAGCACCGCCCCCACCGTCAGGAAAGACCCAAAGACCACGATTCTATCAGCCGGGTCGGCGGCGGCGTGCGCGGCCGCCAGCGCCGCCAGGGCATCCGCATGGGTGCTGGCGTTGCTGCCCGGGCGCTGCGGCAGTGCCTGCCACTGCGCCAGCAAATCGGCCGCCTTGGCGGCGCGCGCGCCGGGTAAATCGGTGAAATACCAGCAGTCCACGAGCGCACCGGCGCGCTCGAGCATGGGGGCTAAGTCTTTGTCGGCCATGGCCCCAAACACCGCGTGGGTGCGCGGGAAGTAGCCTTGGGCGTCGAGGTTTTGCACCAGCGCCGCCACCGAATGCGGGTTGTGCGCCACATCGAGCACCAGCGTGGGCTGCCCCGGCACGATCTGGAAGCGCCCCGGCCACTGCACCAGTGCCAGCCCGTTGCGCACCGCCTGCGCCGTGACCGGCAGGCGCGGGTGCAGGGCCTCGATGGCCGCCAGCGCACCGGCCGCGTTTTGCAACTGGTTGGCCCCGCGCAGCGCCGGATAGGCCAAGCCGCTGTAGCGCTTGCTGCGCCCGCTCCAGTTCCACTGCTGGCGGTCGCCGCTGAACTGAAAATCGACCCCGATCCGGCATGGCTCGGCGCCAATTTCGCGCGCGCGCTCCAGCACGCTCTGCGGCGGCAGCGGGTCGCTCACCACCACCGGGCGGCCGCTGCGCATCACACCGGCTTTTTCGATCCCGATGGCTTCGCGGTTGGGGCCCAAAAACTCCATGTGGTCGAGGTCGATGCTGGTGATGATGGCGCAATCGGCGTCCCACAGATTGACCGCATCCAGCCGCCCACCCATGCCGATCTCGAGCACCAGCACCTCGGGCTGTGCCGCCACCAGCGTCTGCACGATGGCCAGCGTGCTGAATTCAAAGTAGGTGAGAGACACCTCGGGCTGCCCGCCCGCGCCTAAGCGCGCGCGCTCGACTTCGGCAAAAGCCGCCGCCAGTGCCGCCGCCTCCACCGGCTCACCGCGCACTTGGGCGCGCTCCTCAAAGTGCACCAGGTGCGGCGAGGTGTAGAGCCCGGTGCGGTAGCCGGCGTGGCGGTAGATCGACTCCAGCATGGCGCAGGTCGATCCCTTGCCGTTGGTTCCCGCCACCGTGATGAGCGGGCACGGCGGCACGATGCCGCGCCCGCCGTTCATGCGCTGCATCACGGTGCGCACGCGCTCTAGGCCCATTTCGATGCTTTTGGGGTGCAGGCGCTCGCAGTAGGCCAGCCAGTCGGGCAGGGTTTGGGGCAGCGGGCTGGTGTGGCTGGCAGGGCTGGAGAGGGAGTCGGTCATGGTGCAGGAGAGCAAAGGGTCAAGGGGCATGGCTCATGGGATAAGGCCACGCGATGAATGAGATTGTCGCGCAAGGCCGCTGCGGCTGCGCACAGCTAGGCACCGCCCCTTGCTCCACTAGAATCAACAACACTCGTAGAGGTTTCAGCCGCTCCTTCAACCTGATCCGCGCCCTGGCACCCCCAACAGCCCCACCACCACCCTACCCCACGATGAGCACCACCCACCTCGACGGCGTGACCGTCCAAACCCAGGCCAATGTGTATTTCGAGGGCAAGTGCGTCAGCCACAGCCTCACGCTGCCCGATGGCAGCAAAAAATCGATCGGCGTGATCCTGCCCGCCACCCTCACCTTCAACACCGGCGCGGCCGAAGTGATGGAATGCGTAGGCGGCGCGTGCGAGTACCTGCTGGCGGGCAGCAGCACTTGGCTGCCATCAAAAGCCGGGGAGCGCTTCGCGGTGCCCGCGCAATCGAGCTTTCAGATTCGCGTCAGCGGCCAGCCTTACCACTACATTTGCCACTTTGCCTGAAGCCCTGCGGCCCTGCACACCAGGCGACCGCCCGCGCCCGCGCTGCCCCTAAACCATTCCAGACCCCCGCACCATGCCCACCATTTTGCAATCCCTGCCCGTCGGCCAGAAGGTCGGCATCGCCTTTTCGGGCGGACTCGACACCTCCGCCGCCCTGCTCTGGATGCAGCTCAAAGGCGCCCTGCCCTACGCCTACACCGCGCACCTGGGCCAGCCCGACGAAACCGACTACGAGGCCATTCCGCGCAAGGCGCTGGCCTACGGCGCCCAGGCGGCGCGCCTGATCGACTGCCGCGCCCAACTCGTTGCCGAAGGGCTGGCGGCGCTGCAAGCCGGGGCCTTTCACATCAGCACCGCCGGCAACACCTACTTCAACACCACGCCGCTCGGGCGCGCCGTCACCGGCACCCTGCTGGTAGCAGCCATGAAGGCCGACGAGGTGCACATCTGGGGCGACGGCAGCACCTTCAAGGGCAACGACATCGAGCGCTTCTACCGCTACGGCCTGCTCACCAACCCGGCGCTGAAAATCTACAAACCCTGGCTGGATCAGCGCTTCATCGACGAGCTCGGCGGCCGCACCGAAATGAGCGAATTCCTGATCGCGCACGGCTTCGACTACAAAATGAGCGTAGAAAAAGCCTACAGCACCGACAGCAACCTGCTCGGCGCCACGCACGAGGCCAAAGACTTGGAGCAGCTCAGCTCAGGGATACGGATCGTGAACCCGATCATGGGCGTGCCGTTCTGGCGCGAAGACTGCGCCGTCAAGGCCGAAGAAGTGACGGTGGCCTTTGAAGAAGGCGTGCCGGTGGCCCTCAACGGCCAGCGCTTCGATTCGCTGGTGGCGCTGTTCGAGCAAGCCAACGCCATCGGCGGCCGCCACGGGCTGGGCATGAGCGACCAGATCGAAAACCGCATCATCGAAGCCAAGAGCCGCGGCATCTACGAAGCGCCCGGCATGGCGCTGCTGTTCATCGCCTACGAGCGCTTGCTCAGCGGCATCCACAACGAGGACACGATCGAGCAGTACCGCGACAACGGGCGCAAGCTCGGCCGCCTGCTCTACCAAGGGCGCTGGTTCGACCCGCAAGCGATCATGCTGCGCGAAGCGGCGCAGCGCTGGGTGGCGCGCCCGATCAGCGGCAGCGTGACGCTGGAGCTGCGCCGGGGCAACGATTACTCCATCCTCGACACCGCAAGCCCGAACCTGAGCTACGCGCCCGAGCGCCTGAGCATGGAAAAAGTGGAAGACGCCCCGTTCAGCCCAGCCGACCGCATCGGCCAGTTGACCATGCGCAACCTCGACATCACCGACACCCGCGCCAAGCTCGGCATCTACGCCGACAGCGGTTTGCTAGCCCTGGGCCAAGGGGCGGATTTTTTGCGCTTGGGGCGCTGAGGAGGGTGTCCTGAGGCGGCTGCGAGCTCGAGCGACCGGTCAAATTGCCTTGACCAGCTCCGGCAGCGCCTGGAACAAATCGGCTTCAAGGGCGTAGTCGGCCACGGCAAAGATCGGGGACTCCGGGTCTTTGTTGATGGCCACGATCACCTTGGAGTCTTTCATGCCCGCCA
>Ga0208100_100137_pt1 | contig 30896 bp, 23 predicted proteins | sample SubbioR11_8A_Aug_FD_184817 | JGI IMG/M metagenome (GOLD analysis project Ga0208100, IMG submission 184817) | Serpentinite rock and fluid subsurface biosphere microbial communities from McLaughlin Reserve, California, USA - CR11_8A_Aug (SPAdes) | ecosystem: Environmental > Terrestrial > Deep... | reverse complement strand
GATGGCCTCGGACCAAGTCTTACCCGCCTTTCTGGCGGCCAGCCACTTGACGATGGGGATACCGGTTTGTTCTAGAAGGCCCAATGCGGTATAGACATCTGAGGGGGTATGGCCCTGTTTTTCATAACGCGCTAACTCCTCGCTACTCACTTGAGCCGATGCCTTGCTTTGATTGGGGGCTTGTCCACTTGAGCCGGGATTAGCCGCCACGGCATGGGTCACAAGCGTTACTATTAAGAGCATCAGTAGCAGCCAAAGCGCGCTTCGCTTCTGGAGTGGGATGGGTCGATCCTGCTTGGCTTTCACATGCGATTCCTCCCTTTCTACCTATGCCTGTCGTTACGTGTCTAAGCAGACTGTTATAGCAAGCATAAATGATGGAAATGGTAAAAACAAGCACAATCTTTCGATAAATTTCGACACTTGCTGTCGAATGTTGTCGGGATTTGTCTGTGACCTGAAGTTTGTGGAAGTGCCGCGCTGGCTAACCTTCACGTACCGTGTCCATGGCTGTTTCTTGCATAATTAAATAGGGCAAAGCTGCAAAAAGAACTTCCCCACTTTTGCAACTCCGAATTCCCCAGAAATGCAAAGAGCCATTGTGGGCACCAACCAAATAACTTGCCCCTATAATGGTTGTCCCAAAACTGCAGGGGAGGAATCGGAGGATATTTCATCACGGGGACAGGTCGCTCGTGGCGTTCCTCAAACTACGTGAGTGGCCACACCCTGTGGTTGTCCCTCGGCAACTCGTTACAGTGCGATGGTAATGGTGATACCGCACGCGCTCCTTCTGGCAGGAGATAGGGCTATAACAGAGAATATTACCTTTAATTCCACTGCAAAAAGTCACTTTTCAAACTAGAGCCCATGATTTCTCGCTGGCTGGTGACCTTGCTCGATGTCCAAAAATTTCGGTTTGAAGGAGAGCATCTATGTACTACTTAGGCTTAGATTTGGGCGGCACTAAAATGGAAGCGGCGGTGATAAGCGAACGCGGCTTGCTAATAAGTTCAGAACGAGTTTTAACGCACGCCCAGGAAGGTAGCGCCGCCGTTTTAGAGAGAATGTTTGTTTTACTAGATGCTGTTCTCTCTGCTGCACACCTCGAGGCAAAGCAAATCAGCGGCCTCGGCGTGGGTGTGCCAGGGGCTGTGGACCACGCCACGGGCAGCATCCATTCACTTGTCAACCTCCCTGGATGGACTAATTTTCCAATCAGCGATTGCCTACACTCTCGGTATGCCCTGCCAGTCTTTCTTAACAACGATGCCAATGCGGCTGCCTGGGGGGAGTATATTTTTGGCAATGGCAGAGGCTGCAAAGACATGCTCTATGTCACCGTGAGCACCGGCATCGGTGGTGGCATCATCCTTGATGGCAGACTCCATAATGGGGCTACCGGCTCGGCAGGTGAGGTCGGGCACATGGTGCTTCTCCATCACGGAGAGCGCTGCAACTGTGGCAACATTGGCTGCTGGGAAAGCATCAGTTCAGGCCCAGCCATTGCTAAAGAGGCCATGCGGAGAATGCATTGTGGCGAAGAAAGTACGCTTAGCAGTCTGGCTCACCCAGAGAAGGTTACGGCGGAGGATGTGTTCGCCGCGCGGGAAAGGGGCGACCGCCTCGCCATAGAGGTAACCGAACGAGCCCTTTATTTTTTGGGTCTTGGCATAGCTAACTTAGTCAATGCGCTAAATCCAGAAAGAGTGATCCTCGGGGGAGGAGTCGCGGGAGTTGGCGAACTGCTTATAACTAGGGTGAAAAATGTGGTGGAGCAAGTGGCGTATGGACCGGCAAAAACCGTCAAAATATTGCCGGCCTCGCTCAAGGCAAAGGCCGGCGTCATTGGAGCAGCAGCTTTGGCGATTGGGCCAGTTTTACCAAACAACACTTTCTGGGTGGGTCAAGAACCGTAATTTTTCCGGTGACTCAAAAATCATCTTATACATGGGCTGATTACTAAACATCCCGAACTCTGGGTAATCTCTTGGCTCTGAGATTTTTTGCTCGGGCACCTCAGCGTAACTTGGGTTGGGTACCCATACGGGTGCCCCGTCTTGCACCACGAGGTAGTAAGCACCACCCCGCAGTTCTTTTATCTCGCCGTAAACAGATGAGAATTCTGCGGCTACCCAGTTGGCCATGACCAAGGGGCAGCTCTTGGCGTTGATTGTAATGTGGCCAAAACCCGGCGGTATGACGACCTTGTCTCCGGCTTGCGCCACCATCACCAAGGCTTCTTCAACTGTTCCCGCTGTTACACCGGGGCGCTGCAACAAGTAGGTTGCCTCGCCATAGAGCACCTCGTACACTTCAGGATATGTGTAGGGCGTACCTCTTTTGACCGGGTGGTAATGTCCCACTGTCTTATTATACTCCCGTCCGATAAGCCCAGGCATAATTACCGTAATGTCATAGCGCAGTCCTAATGCCGCCAAGGCAGCTCTGTCTTCGTTTCTCGCCACATCGCGGTACATATAGTAAAGTTCGGATAAACCTACGGCGTTGGCCTCAAGAAAAGCATAGCGAGCGTCATCTAAGTAACGACACGCCGGCTCAATAGGCACTAGGCCCTCCCCAAATTGCAGTCGTCCGTCCGACAATTTGACATCTAAATATGCGTATTTTTTTAGGTCAACCATCTTCACATCCCCTGTCCAGGAACCTTTTGTTCCTTTTTATACAGTTTACAGGTCGGGGCCTACTATGGCAATGCTCACTCCCAAGTGATAGTGAAATCTGCAAAATTCGCCGTCTTTACAGTCAGAGTGCCATCATTATATGTCCACTCCAAACCCTCCTGCGTGACAGCAGTCACAGCGAGGGGCCTGGGCATTCCGATGAAGTTAAAGGTTATGTCCTGGTAAGGGTTACTGCTTTGGCCACTCTCTAAAACTCTGAAATATGCCTGTGTCGGCTCAAAATCAAGCGCAAATTGCCACAGGTTGTACTGCCCGCAAGTGTAGGCCAGACTTGTACCGTCATCATGGTACAACATCCCTGCGCAGGGCGTGGTATGATCTGCAAATACATCTATGGTGATCGCATCTTCGGGTTTTTCCCCGTGGTAATTGACCACCGGGGCCTGTGGTATCATCGCTCCGGCCTTCACAAACAAAGGCATTACTGCAAGCGAAGCATCAGCAACAATATAGCCATTGCCACTGTACTTTTCTCTCGTCCACCAGTCAACCCAGCTGCCTTCCGGCAGATAAACCATTCTCTTGTCCTTTCCTATTGCAGTTACAGGTGCAATAAGCAAGGAATTACCAAGCAGACACTGGTCGTCCAGACGCCAGGTGTTTTTGTCTTGCGGGTAGTGCAGCACCAAGGGTCGCCATATCGGCAAGCCAGTGCTACTAGCTTCAAAAAAAAGTGTGTAAAGAAACGGCATAAGTTGGTAGCGCAAGCGAATATATGTGCGGCATATCTCTTCGATAACTGGTCCGAAAGCCCACGGTTCTTGATGGATTGTGTCAATGGCCGAGTGGTTGCGGCAGAAAGGGGCCAATGCGCCGAGCTGAGTCCAACGTGCTAAGAGCTCCGGCTCACAGTCATCAACAAACCCCCCGATGTCTGTGCCAATAAAAGGCACGCCGGAAAGGCCCATACCGATAGACATCGGTATAACTGCCGCCAAATGTTCCCACCAACTACTGTTGTCGCCAAACCAGACTGCGCTATAGCGCTGTATGCCCGCGAATCCAGCCCGAGTCAAGACAAAGGGACGCTCTTCTGGCTTTAATCTGAGCAGACCAGCCCGAGTAGCCTTAGCCATCTCCAAGCCATAGACATTATGCACTCTGGCGTGGGCAAAGCATCCGTCTTCTCCATGGCGAACTTGTTCTGGCATTGTTTTCCCAGCCACATTAAAAACCGCTGGTTCATTCATATCATTCCAAATGCCGTCGATGCCCCTTTCAATGTAAAAGCGATGCCATTCTCCCCACCAGTGACGAGTCTTCTCTTTAATAAAATCAGGAAAAGCAGTTGCACCAGGCCAGACATCACCAACATAGACGCTACCATCAGCATGTCGCACAAAATGCTCTCCCTCTATACCTTCCCGATACACACTGTACTTATCATCTACCTTAACTCCGGGGTCTACAAGGCACACCGTCTTATAGCCCATGCTTTTCAACTGATCAGTTAACCCCTCCGGGTCTGCAAACTCATGGGAATCAAACGTAAAGACACGATAGCCATCCATATAATGAATATCTAGATACAATGCATCACAGGGAATCTCTTTCTCGCGCATAGTACGGGCAATCTCAATGACCTGGCTGTCTGGGTGATAGCTGTAGCGACATTGCTGGTAACCAAGGCTCCATTTTGGCGGCATGGGCATCTTGCCGGTTAGTTCGGTATATCGCCCGAGAACATCTTGAATGCGCGGACCTGCCAGTAAGTAGTAACGCAGGCGACCGCCATCCGCGCCGAAAATAATGGTCCCTGGGTCATGTTTACCCATATCAAAATGAGACCGATAGGTATTGTCTAAGAATACTCCCCAAGCCACATTATTATTAAAACCTATAAAGAAAGGTATTGACACGTACAAGGGATCGGTGTTCGGCAGGTGAGGAACGACATCGGTATTCCACATAGTCATGGCTTTACCACACTTATCCATGTGGCCCATTTTTTCGCCGAGACCGTAGTAATGATCTCCTTCGCGCATGGTCATCTTGGCAACCACAGCCTGACCGCTCTGTCCCACAGTCTCACCTTCTACAGTACTGCAAAATAGATTCCCTTCGCCGTCAAAAAAATTCAGGGCGAATGGTGACTCTTGCACTTCGACCCTCCAGTAACCGTCGCTCAAAGACACTCCCTGCGGGCTGATACTTGATACCCCCAGCGAAAAATTAGGCTCTGCTATTACTGCCCATGAAAGGTCATCGTGGTGTCTTGGATTGTAGTCCACCCTGAGGGTGCCCGGCGCGACAAAAACCACTTCTACCGTATGCTCGGCGCCTTTTAGCAATAGGCCACCCTCGACTGGAGATGCCAAAGTTGCCGCATGAAAATAATTATATTGTTTCATATTGTCCTCCGTCACAACTCTTAGTAGATTGCCGCTTCAGTGTTAAGGTCAAAAAAGTAGATCCGCTCCATATCTAATGCCACTCTAATGTTGTTCCCCGGTCTAGCCTTTGTCCGTGGGCTGACTCTCGCGACCAAATTGAAGGGACTATGTCCCACACTGCGCAAATATAGATGAGTTTCAGGCCCCATTAATTCTGTGTTTTCCACCACGGTTTCAACTACGCTATGAGGTGAATTTGCCATAAATTGCTCATCATCGTGCACGTTTTCAGGACGAATGCCCGCTAAAACGGCCTTGTTGGCATAGCCTCTCGCCCGCAAAACTTTGGCGTAGCCCTCTGGAATGTTCACCTTGTTATTGTCTAAATTTAACCACATGCCATTCGTGCCTTCCACGATGTCGCCACGCAAAAAATTAATCGCCGGACTGCCTATGAACCCCGCCACAAATGCATTAACTGGTTTTTCATAGATTGTCTGCGGGTCCGCCACCTGGTGAACAACACCCCCATGCATTACCGCAATGCGGGTGCCCATAGTCATGGCTTCCACTTGGTCATGAGTAACATAGACCACTGTCGTGCCCAGACGACGATGTAACTTACTGATTTCGCTTCGCATCTGCACTCTAAGCTTGGCATCCAAGTTTGACAAGGGTTCATCCATGAGAAAAACTTTGGGCTCCCTCACCATTGCTCTCCCCAGCGCCACGCGCTGGCGCTGCCCGCCGGAGAGCTGTTTCGGTTTACGCTTAAGCAAGTCAGTAATCTCAAGCATTTGTGCTGCCTCATTCACGCACCGTTTTATCTCTTCTCTAGGCATTTTACGCAGCTCTAAAACAAAAGAAATATTTTCAAATACTGTCATATGCGGGTAAAGGGCATAGTTTTGAAAGACCATGGCAATATCTCTGTTTTTGGCTGGCAGGTCATTGACCCTTTTGTCATCGATAAAGACTTCGCCCGAGCTGACCTCTTCAAGCCCAGCAATCATACGCAAGGTTGTGGTCTTACCACAACCGGAAGGTCCGACCAACACCATGAACTCCTTTTCATCAACTCTTAAGCTAACATTTTTTACGGCATGCACACCGTTTGGAAATACTTTGTTAACATTAATTAGGTTTACGCCAGCCATACTTGATCCCTCTTTCTTCTAGCTACTTAGTTGCGCCTTGGGTAAGCCCTGCTATGAGTAATTTCTGCAGCAGGAGATAGGCGACAGCAATCGGCAGCGCTACCAGGACTGCCCCAGCGGCAAAGCGAGTGAAATTATTGGCAAACTGAGCAGTCACATAAGAATACAACCCGAGTGCCAGGGTAAATTTTTCGGGGCTGCGGAGAATGATTCGCGGCAAAATATAGTCGAACATTGGTCCGAAAAAATTAAACAACGCTACAACTGAAATAATAGGCAGGGCCAAAGGCAACATAATACGAACGAATATAGTGAAATGGCTTGCCCCGTCAATCTTCGCCGCTTCTTCAATGCTCTTAGGAATAGTGTCAAAATAACCCTTCATGAGCCAAGTGTTGAAGGGAATTTGTCCGGCAGCATAGACCAGGATTAAACCTAGGTGAGTGTTTAAGAGGCCCATTTTACTAAGCAGGACAAATATAGCGATGATGCCCATCGCGCCGGGAAACATTTGCACTATAAGAAAGGCCATCATACTCGTTTTACGCCCCCAAAAGCGATAACGCGAGAACGAGTAAGCCGTCATGGTAGTAAGGACTATGGACAGCAATGAATTGACTACGGCAATGAACAATGTGTTTTTATACCAATTGAGGTACTGCGTCTGCGTAAAAAGATAGATGTAGTGGTTCAAGGTGACCTCGCGCGGAATCAGCGTGCTGCCCGAAAGGCTATATGCTGGGTTAAAAGAGCCGGCAACCACCCAAGTGAGCGGGTACGCGACCACTAGCACCATCAGCCATAACACGACATAGGTGGCCACAAGCCCCCAGTCAATTCTTCTTCTTTGCGTAGATTGTTTCATGATATCATATCCTCTTCTTGGAATTGTCTGGTCCTTCGAAAGTTCCAGATTGAAATGATGGCGACTATAACAAAGATAACCAGACTGATTGCCGCGGCGTAGTTGTAACGAAACAGCTCATCAAATGCTACCTTAAACACCCATGTAATCAAAATATCGGTGCCCCCCGCAGCGCGCAAGCCCGGCACAGCAGGTCCGCCGCCGGTCAAAAGGTAGACTGCATTAAAATTGTTAAAATTATGGGCGAAGGACATGATTAGAAGCGGACCCACGGCGTACAGGACAAGTGGTAGGGTTATTCGCCAAAACTGTTGGAAGTCCGAAGCTCCATCCACCTCTGCCGCTTCGTAGACTTCTACGGGGATGCTCTGTAAGACACCGGTGCAGAGTATCATAAACCAGGGAAAGCCAAGCCATAAATTGACGATGAGTATCAGCGCCCGTGACCAAAAAATGCTATTAAACCACGGAATCTGGGCGATGCCCACAGCAGCGAGCATCTGATTGACATGCCCCCACTGATCATTAAAAAGCCCTCGCAGCACCAAAATAGAAATAAATCCGGGTATAGCCCACGGAAGAATGAGAAAGGTGCGAAAGAAACGGCGAAATTTAAGTCTTGGATGGTTTAGCAATACCGCAAGAAATAGACCCAAGAAGAAAGTCGAAAGCGTAGAAAAAATGGTCCAGGCAACAGTCCACCCAAACACATGAACAAAACTATTTCTCCATGCCTCTATACGCCAAATGCTAAGAAAGTTTTCGAATCCTACCCACGACACCAGCCTTGCCGGGGGTGCATTGTGCAGTGAGTAGTTCGTGAAGGCAATCGATATTGAAAAAAGTAGCGGCATGACCACAAAAAACAGCATCATCCCTGTGCCTGGCGCGAGCAAGAGGTAGGCAAATCCCTTCTCATATAAATCCGTCATGTTTTGCTTAAACCCAACAATTCGCAAGCCCTGGTCCCGACGCTTACCCGTATGCCACGCATCTAGGACGTTGCCTATGTAGACCAGGAGGAACACTGCCAAGACAGTAAGCACAATCAATGCATCAATCAGTAGAAATAAGGAATGGTCACCGCGAACACCGGGTCTTTCGCCCAACGTCGTAATGGACCATAGGGCGTGCCCGATGATCGAACGCCCACGCAACCCAAGTTGCGAGTTGAGAGGTTCAATTAACCTGCTACCAAATTCGACCGCTAGGAAAGAAAGATGCACCCCTGTCAAAATCGCTCCCTTAATCCATTGACCATTATATATCTGGCCAAGGCCCATAAACAGCGCAGAGAGGAATGAGGCCCTACTTCTGTGATTCAAACTGCTTTGCATGCCATCAAGCCTTTCTAAAATTCTTAAAAAGCCCCCCACTTATCAAGAAAAAAGAAGTGAGGGGCTTTAAACGACTACTTCATCTCAGCTATAGCGTCCTTGATATGTTTTACAGCGTCGTCGAGCGCCTGTTGGGCAGAAACGCCATCCCTAGCCACAACCTCAATGGCCGCGCCTATTGCGCCCCATACAGGGCCTAACTCGGGAACATTTGGCATGGGAACGGCAAACTCCGCTTGCGCTAAAAACCCGGCGGCAATTGGGTCGGTAATTTGAATATCCGCCCGGGGTGGTATTTCGCCAGTATCAGCAAAACGACTTTCGAGGCTGGTCTTGCTAGTCATAAACTCAATTAATTTAGTAGCCCAGTAAGGGTGTTTTGTAAAGGCACTTACATACCAACCTTTAACACCACTAAACGAGGCTTGATTCCGGCCGTTAGGGAGTTTTGGCAGCACGGCAACTCCCACATCAATACCCCGGGCACGGTAATTGGCAATAGACCACGGGCCGTTGACAATCATGGCCGTCCTACCTTGCACAAACTGGTCATCCATCTGGCCGTAGTCAGTGGCGATAGGTATCAGTTTTTTGTCGACCAGCTCCTTAATAAGCCCCATAGCGGCAACTGCTCCGGCATTATTCATTCCTATGTCTGCAGTGTCAAACTTACCGTCCGCGAATTTAAAAACATAACCACCCATTCCGGCGAAGATACCGTGCACAAAATAGAAGTTCCTATAATCAAACAGAAACCCAAACCTATTATCGGCACGATTTGTATGTTGCTCAGCCAAGGACAGGAGTTCACCCCAAGTAGTCGGCGGGTTGGCCACTAAGGCCTTGTTGTATACTAATGCGCTAGTCTCGATAGCCTTCGGCAGACCATAAAGTTGGCCGTCAAAAGTCAGGGCATCAAGGGCTGGCTTTAAAAATTCATCTTTGACGCCTCGCGCCAACCATTCCGAGATGGGCTGAATCACACCCGCCAAGACGGCAGGACCGATTTGGTCGTGAGGCCAGGTAACGACATCGGCCGCAATTCCGGCAGGTCCATCAAGAGTTAACTGATTACGTTGTTCGAGGTTGGCCACTTCGACAACTTCGACTGGGATTCCATACTTAGCTGTGAATAGGGCAGCCAACTTGCGAGCGCTTTCCGCTTGTTCTGCCACCTCCCAGACGACTAGTTTTTCTGGCTTATCGGGCACACGAACTGCGGGGCGACAGCCAATCAGGGTGCTAAAAACAATTGCCGTCAAAAGAGCGAGCGCTGCATACTTGGTAAAATTCTTCACTTCATTTTCCCCCTTCTTTTTTAACTCTCGGTCAACAACTGCAACTATGCTTGATTTCGTCGCCTCCCCTCATGCTTACAAGCGTACGTTTTCATCACTTAAGCCCTTATGGGGCATGTATCGCTGACCTTTGCAGTACTACAGTGGTCAGTGGGGCAATGCTAATTCTTACACCGTTGACTCTGTTCTTGTTTGTTCCTGTACTCTCGAATATGATTTTTGCGCCCGACAAATCTTCCCCCTGCACTATGATTTCCTGTGGTTCCAGACTCAAATTGTGTAAAACGATAACACTGCTCCGGGCACTCCCCCCACTTCGCAGGTTTCTACCATAAACAATTACTTTGTCATTGCTAGATTCAAGCGCCACGAAATCCCCTTTTGCCAAAGCCTCATTGGTCTGCCGCAATCTGATAAGCCGCTTATAATGGTGCAAAATTGAATTACGATCTTGCTGTTGCTCCTCCCAAGGCACCGTATCCTTGTTGTGGGCTATGTTTTGCCAACTGGTCTCCGGCAATTTTGCCTCTCTAAACCACACGAACGGTTCGCGTATTTCCTCGTCAGGCTTAGTGCCCTTCATGCCGATTTCTTCCCCATAATAGATAAATGGATTGCCAGGCATGGTCAGATAGATGCCAGCCGCCAATTTTGCCCTATCGATGTCTCCGCGCAGCCTATTCATAACCCGCTCTTGGTCGTGATTAGATAAAAACGGGGCATCTAAGAAGTGCGGCTCAACAGCCGCAAACTCTTTGTACATTCCTTCAAGCCATACCGCAAAATCCTTCCCGTTTGCATATACAGTACTCCCTGAATTTACGGCGCGAATAATGCCCTCTGCCAAATCAAAGTTAAACAAAGAGTCCAGGCCGGAGTAAAAAGGCGCCACAACACGAGCACTGGCCCACACCTCCCCCACTAGATATACATCTGGGTTGACCGCCTCTAGTGCTGCCCCAAACTCCCTCCACCACTGCAGGTTTTTTTCCCTCAGATTCGTGCCCAGAGGTTCTTCAAAGATGCCGTATGCATGCAGGACAGCATCCAGCCTAAAGCCATGAACACCCTTGTTTAGCCAGAATGTTGCGATTGCCTTAATCTCTTCTCGCACTTTCACATTGTCAAAATTCAAGTCAGGCATTTGATCCCAGAAAATGCCATAGTAATAGCTACTACCCTTTCTGTGCCATAGCCTGCTTCCCCATGAGGACCTTCCTCGAAGATTAAACCCCTCCTGCCCTTCTTTGGCCCAAACATAATAGTCTCGGTACGGATTATTTTCTGACCTGGCGGACTCCTTGAACCATGGATGCCGCGAGCTGGTATGATTTATCACTAAGTCTAGCAAGACTTTTATTCCCCTCTGCTCTGCCTCCTGCAGAAAAACTCTAAAATCCTCCATAGTTCCATATTCTGGGTCAATATTGTAATAGTCGACTACGTCATACTTATGGTAACTTGGCGAGACGTTGATCGGCATAAGCCATAGACCAGTTACGCCCAGGTCAGTGTCTGTCAGCGGGTCTCCATCATTTAAATAATCCAGTTTAGAGGTTAGTCCATTAATATCTCCTATTCCATCGCCATCTGAGTCGGCAAAAGACCTCACGAAAACCTGATAATAGACCCCATATTTGCTCTCGATTCTGCGCGGCTGTCTACTTACTTCTGCCGCTCTTTCCCCAGCGCTCTTGTCTGCAGTGCATCCAACTAGTAGCCACCCCACTAACAGAAGACAGGTAGACCGTATAATCCACACAAAAAATCTTTTGCCGTACAGCTGTTCCACCTCCCGCTAGCTTTTTTCTTTACCGATTTCATGTAGTCTGACGAACAATCAACTCTGCAGGTATGACCAGCTGTTCTGAGGGGGACTGGTTCTCGAGCATATCGATTAGCATCCGAGCAGATTCGAATCCTAATGCATAGGTCGATATCCGCAACGTGGTCAAGGCCGGTTGCATAAATGCTGACATTGGGTCGTCGTTGAAGCCGATCACAGCCACATCAGCAGGAATCGCAAAACCATGCTCCTTTAGCCAATGGATCACGCCCAGCGCAATGACATCATCCGCCGCAACAATTGCGTCAGGCATTTCGGCTAGGCTTGCTAGACGAGCCATCGCCTCACGCCCTCCTGCTGTCGTAAAGCTGGTCTCCACAACTAATTCTGGCAGATTTCTAGAAGACGCCCTTAGGGCACGGCGGTAACCCTCAATACGGTCAAGAGAGACTACCAGATCCCGCGGCCCGGAGATAAACGCAATGCGCTGTCGCCCACGCTCAACGAGATGCCGCGTGCCTTGGATCGCACAATCAATGTTATCGTTATTTACCATGGCCACATGGTGCTTTAGGCTGCGCCCAATCAACACAAAAGGCACCTGTTCTGCTAATAAAGCTTCTACCAAAAAATCATCGGCACGCACAGAGGATAGAATTAGACCGTCTACTTGTTTGCCCTTCACCATCTGGAGGGCATCCTTCACCTCCCAATCTGAATTACTGCTCATCGACAGCATCAGCTTGTAGTCACGCTGCTGGCAGGCCGACGCAATGCCACGCAGTAGTTCTGCAAAGAAGGGGTTGGCAAAAGCCTCCTCGGCGGAGCGCGCAATAGTCAAGGCTATCGTCTTGGTGCGGTGTTTTGCCAGACTGCGGGCGTTAGCATTGGGCACATAGTTAAGTCTCACCATTGCCCCACGCACCTTTGCGGCGGTCTCTAAACTGATCGCTTGATTATTGGCGATTACTCGTGAGACGGTAGACGGAGAAACATTCGCCAGTGTGGCGACATCCCTGATAGTAGCAGACATGGCTTCCTCCATTCTATGCAACCGCTTGCATAAACGGCTAAAAAAATTTGTGCAACCGGTTTCATGGATTCATGGTATACTATTCGCAATAGTGGCTCAGAATCCTTCTCGCTGCAAATATTTTTTTTGTTCCTGAAGAAGCCTAGACCGAGCCGCAAGAAGCATTGGCATCACGGAATAGTTGATCGAGAAGGGGGGTCCTCCTGCTTGCTACTACATGCTATCTCCCACCGACCCGGCACAAGCAATGCCTATACCGTTTCCCACAGATATGCAGAGCTACGCCTACGCACAGGTCCTGACATCCAGAGAGTCAGTGTGGTCTACGGTGATAAATATGACTGGGAGCATACCCGCAACAAAGTCGCCATGCGCCCTATGGGCAGCGACGATCTGTTTCTTTACTGGCGGACTACGGTGCACTGCCCTGTACGCCGTCTGCGCTATTGTTTTTTCATTGAGACGAAAGATGAAAGTGTTTGGTTAACTGAAGAAGGCTTGCGCGTCGCAGCTGGCGAAAATCCCCAAGGACTATTCGATTTTCCATGGCTACACCAGAGTGACGGCTTAGAGATTCCCGATTGGATTAGAGATGCGGTTTTTTATCAGATCTTTCCTGATCGCTTTGCCAATGGTGATCCCTCGAATGATCCTGAAGACTTAACACCTTGGCATGAACAGCCTACCTCTCACTCCCTCCATGGCGGCGACCTCGAAGGCATCGCCCAAAAATTGGACTACCTTTGCGATCTTGGGATCAACACCATCTACCTTACTCCCATTTTTTACGCTCCAAGCAACCATAAGTACGATACTATCGATTACTTCTCGATTGACCCACATTTTGGGAGCATTGAAACACTGCAGAAACTCGTATCCCTCTGTCACCAGCGAGGGATACGAGTTGTCCTAGACGCTGTTTTCAACCATATCGGCTGGCAAAGCCCCCAATTCCAGGACGCAGTACTGCGCGGAGCCGAATCATCCTATTACAATTGGTTTCACTTTCATGATCTACCCTCCGGCACTAGGCCTCGTCCTACATACGACACCTTTGCCTATGCACCTTCAATGCCAAAGTTAAACACTCAAAACAAAGAGGTGCAAGAATATCTTCTTAATGTAGCCACTTATTGGATTGAAGTCGCCGACATTGATGGCTGGCGCTTCGATGTAGCCGATGAGGTCGACCACGAATTCTGGCGCAAATTAAGGCATAGAGTGCGGGCAGTGAAACCCACGGCCTATATCTTAGGCGAAATTGTACACCAAGCTGAGCCATGGCTACGGGGGGACCAGTTTGATGGAGTTATGAATTATCCTCTCACCGAAGCACTTACTGCCTGGCTCACCGGCAAGGGCAGTGCGGCCAGCTTTGCCAACAGAATAACCCAGTTGCACTTTGATTACAGCCGCCCAGCACTAGAGGGTTGCCTCAACCTCTTAGATAGCCACGATACCCCCCGCTTGCTCAGCCAGTTAGGGGGAAACCGACCATTGCTTAAGTTAGCCGCCGTGATATTACTAACGTTACCAGGAGCACCATGCATTTACTACGGAGATGAAGTCGGCATGGAAGGCGGTCCCGACCCTGATTGTCGGCGCGCTATGATCTGGGATACCGCCAGCTGGGACTTAAATTTGCTCAGTTGGTACAAACAATTGATAGCGCTTCGCTTGAAGCACCGCGCCCTTCGCCGAGGAGATTTGGCAGTTGTGACTTTGGGAGAACATCTTTTAGGATGGTCGCGCCAGGAAGAGAACGGCGACGAACTGTTAGTGCTTATAAACAGAGGAGCCGAACCGGCTCCTCTGACAACAGCTATTCCTGACGGACAGTGGTTCGACCTACTTACTGGCACAATTTACCAAGCGCACCACGAGATTCCTCCATCATGCGCCCTAATCATGCAGCGCCTGACAACGTAATCAGTGCGCCGACGAAGACTAGCGGCCCAAAAGACGCGGCAACCAAAGAACAATCTCCGGGAAGATAATAATCATAAGGAGGCCCAGTGCCTGTAAGGTGATGAAAGGCCAAACTCCCCGGTAGATATCGCCCAATGTAACTTCCGGAGGGGCCACCTGTTTTAGGTAGAAAATCGAATAGGCAAATGGCGGTGTCAAGAGAGACATCTGCAGATTAACGGCGACAAGCAAGCCAAACCAGAGCGGGTCAAAGCCCAGAGCCGCCGCAATGGGTGTAAAGATGGGGATGACAATCATCAAAATGCCCACCCAACAAAGCAGCTTGCCCAGTAAAAATAACAAGAGCATCATCATAAACAAGACAACGGCTGGACTTCCCCCTGCCAAAGATAGCATCGCATCCTTGGCGACCACTCCCCCCCCAAGGGCGAGAAATACTGCGGTAAACATACTGGCTCCCACTACCAGCCAGAGTATAGTTGATGAAATCTGGAGCGTGTGCCTCGCCGCTTCCTGTAATGAACGAAAATTGAGCCTGCCCGCTGCTAGCGCCAGTATAGCCGCGCCCAGTGAGCCGGCGGCGGCGGCTTCAACGGGAGCTGCGACACCGAGAAAAATTGTCCCCAGCACTGCGGCAATCAAAAAGGCAGGCGGAACAAGGGACACGAGGAGGTCGCGCGTAAAAGTGACTGGGTTAATCGCTTGACGCTCTTCGAGCGGTATAGGGGGTCCAAGTTCTGGTCTCAGATAGCACCTAATGGCCACATAGGCGATGTAAAATGCCGCAAGCAACAGCCCAGGGCCGACCGCTCCTGCAAAGAGAGAAATAATGGGGACACCTGCGGCTAAACCATAGAGAATCAGCATGTTGCTCGGCGGAATGAGGATGCCAAGACTGCCCCCGGCACATATGATGCCTGCAGCGAGAGGCTTATTGTAACCCGCCTTCAACATACTTGGCAAGGCCAGGGTGGCCATCATGACGATGGAAGCCCCGATAATGCCTGTTGTCGCCGCCAAGACTGTAGCTAAAATAATGGCCACGATTCCTAACCCACCCCTTACTGAACCTAGCAAAATGCGCAGATTCGTGAACAAGCGGTCCGCTACACCAGAGGCCTCCATCATGCACCCCATAAAGACAAAGAGTGGCAAGGCAATCAAGACGTCGCTGCTCATCACCCCAAAAATTGCGGAAAGCAGAACATGCACTGCCCGATTGCCCCACATAGCCAGCCCAAAGGACAGGCCCAGCCCGCCTAACACCGAAGCGACCGGTATGCCCACGCCGATTCCCGCTAGAAGCAAGATAAACATTGCAGCAACCATCAATTCCGGACTCATACCTCACCTGCCTTCGTCAGCTTCTCCACTGCCCCGATAAGTCCGATTATCGCCTGCGTCCCCAACATGAATAGAGTCACTGGGATGACAGAACGCAGTGGCCACATCAGCGGCCTCCAAACCGTCATAGCAGAGGTTTCACCGATACGCATAGACCACATGACTGCCCGCACTGACGGCATAAAAAGAGCTACCGCAATGGCAATCAAGATGAGATTGTGAATGAGATCTATGATAGCCCGTTGGGATGCCGACATTCCAAAGTTGTAGACCAAGTCTTCGCACGAAATGTGCATTCTTTTTCGGTAATAATGAGCGACCCCTAACATAAATGAAGTCGCAAATAACCATGTCGAGACATCTCTCGCCCACTGCAAGGGGTTCAAAAAAACAAACCGCGCGACAATGTCGGCCACCATCACCAGTATCAGGGGATATATCAACCAAGAAACCAGTGACTCTATCGTGTTGTTCAACCAGTCGACTGAGCGTATGAAGAGCCGCTTTGCTTTGGTAGCTGCTTCCACGTTGTACCTCCTACTGTTGCATTAAACAGACTAAAAATTATGGATTAGCTTTTAGGGGGCAGGAGAACACGCGCGACTCATACCCCCTGCTGCACTTCATCTCATGATGGCCACAATTACCCTAAGAACGCTCTATCTTCTACTGCCATGGATACAGAGCGCCACGGAATTGACGGAAGTCCCTGCGGAACTCTTTTTGCGAGTTCCATATTTTAGCAAACATTGGGTCCTTGGCAGCTTCTTCATCAAGTATCTGGTCTAAGGTCGTTCTAAATGCTAGATTCAACTCATCAGAAACAGGGACAAACGTAACGCCGGCGTCCTTCGCCCTCTGCACGGAGCCTTGGTCGAGACGCAAAAGCTCACCGTAGGCAGTAAGACTTAGGCGCAAAATACTGTTAGTCACCAGTATCTGCAGGTCTAGTGGGAGTTCCTTCCATCTGTCGGCGTTGATCAAAAGGTCATCAGTGATCATCGGGGCACGGGTTCCGGTCATGGCAAACTTAGCCGCCTCGTGAAAACCAACAGCTAGGTCCTGTGTCAGCGAGCCAAATTCACCAGCGTCGACGACCTTGGTCATCAAGGCGGGCGGGGTCTCTCCGCCAGGCAAGAAGGTAGCGGCTGCGCCGAGGCGAGTAAAAGTATCTAAAGAAAAGCCCGCCGCACGCACTTTAAGTCCTCGCAAATCGTTGACCGTTCTGATAGGCTTATGTGCCCATAAGAATATTTCTGGAGTAACGGGGATAGCGGGAGTCCAGTGTATGTTGTACCCCGCGTACATTTCTTTGATCATTGCCCATCCGCCATAATTGAAGAGCCAAGTGTTAAATTCTGCAGCGGTGAGCCCAGGCGTTTGTCCGCATGATAGGGCCAACTTAGGACTTATGCCGCGCCAGAAGGGCCCCCACATGATAGCCCCGTCAAGCGCTCCGTTGGTTACGGCAGTAAATGTTTCCATCAGAGGGAAAACAGTCCCCACAGGATGGACGACAATATTCAACCGCCCGCCAGAGGCTACCCCGACTTCTTTAGCCCATGCTTGGTAATACGGCAACATGGGGTGAGCAGATGGACCATGCATTTGGAGTGTCCAATTTATAACTGCCGCCTTAGGATCAGCTTCTCTTAGTCCCAAGACAGGGCCGGTTATCGGTCCCACCACATTGCCAGCGACAAAGGCGATAATGACTAAGACAATCCACAAAACCATCTGTTTGCTTTTCAATGAAATCCCCCCTTTTCTATTGCCATGACTTCTCTTAGGTGTTCAAAATCCTCCCTCCTTATTTTTTGGTAAAACCGACTTTGTGCAGGGCAATCATGATGAAATTCTAAATATCGTGATGTGTTGATATTATCATAATATCCAGACTTTTAGGTAGTCCATTTTTGAATATTCCCTTTTTTATAGGCACTTCAAACTGCCGCGTTAAAGTCCCGAGCATTGTCTGCGTTCTATTTTCTGCTCGTCAGACTTAAAAGAGCCTCCGTAAACACGGAAGCTCTCGGTAAAAACGCAGACGGGGTTAATGCTCAGCTCATTATCGACGCGGTTTTCTATCAGATAATACTGTAGATTTGAGCCCTCAGTGAGCTTGGCGTCTATACCAGAGCAAGACCACTGCGCCCCAAGCGACAAAAATAGTACCACCCAGAGAAGAAGATACAACCAGTAGAGGGGGTGGGGTTTGGTCTTCTTCTATGGCACTAGCGCTCGAAAACACGCGGGGCGCTACTTGCGTCTCCATCAGGGCGTCCTCAGGGGAGGCCTTTTGACCCAAGAAGTGGCCGGGCCACATATTAATGCTCGCTACCGTTACGACGATGGCCGCAGCCACAGGCACCAGGCGTGGCACAAAGAACTTCCATGGATTCTTTGGAGCAACTTGCCTGACCGCTGCCAAAATCCGGTGCTTGAGCACGGCCGGAGGGTAAACCTGGGGCAAAGCAACGAGCGCCCGCTGGTCGAGGGTGATCTCTGCGATTAGCTGGCGACAATCAGCACAAGTATCCCGATGCGCTCGCCATTCTTCCTCAGTATGAGGGGGCAGCAACCCATCTAAAATGTCGCAAAGATTGTCTTTAACCCAATTGCAATTCATGGTGCTACCCTCCCCTTTGTACTTTTAGACGTTCGGTAGTCTTACCTTGTTCCGCAACAATCAGCTTTTCTCGCAGTGCTATCCGGGCACGACTCAACCGCGACTTCACGGTACCGATGTTAAGAGCGAGTATTTGAGCCATTTCTTCGTATGCCAGGCCCTCGATGTCCCTCATGATGAGCACTATTCTGTGCTCACTGGTGACCATCCCGAGTGCCTGCTCTATTTCGGCAATGCGCTCCATGCGCAACAACTGTTCCTCGGGCGTGTCCTCTCGTTTGCCACTTAGTTCTAAAACATGAACATGTTCACCCTCGTCCGTGCTCAACAAAGCATCGGTACTGAACCCTATTTTGGGGCGGCGCTGACGCTTACGCAACTCATCAATGACGACATTGTTCACAATGCGGTGTATCCAGGTGCCAAGAGAACTGTCACCTTTAAAGCTCTTTAGAGCGCGGAAAACACGAACAAAGCTTTCTTGAGTGAGGTCCAGACTATCTTCGCGGTCGCCAGTCATGCGGAAAGCGACGTTGTACACTCTTTGCTGATATTTTTCTACAATAGCAGCAAAAGCTTCGGCATCTCCACCGAGGCTCTTACGGACTAATTCTAATTCATCGGCATTAGAGCGCATTACATGTCACGCCTCCTCAATCCCCCTTGATATAGACGCTGTAGCTAGGATGAAGTTCCTCTTAGATTATATCAGCCTTTAAGAAAAAAAGGCATCAGAGGCGCACTCTGATGCCCGGAGATAATGGCCATGGGTAATTACTTAACGCCGTTGACTTATAGCGATTAGGCCGCTTGCTGCTTCCCAGGAGACGGTGAGCGGCAAGCGTCTTATTTCTCGCAGACAGAGAAATGTCTGCGAGCCAATGGTCATCCCGACCAGAGCTACTCCCCCCACGTGTATTCTGCCATTTGCGCCAAGGGTAAACACGAGCCCCAAAGACGAGCCCAACGCCGCCATCTCCACCATTGGGCCATGCTCTGAGTGCCAGAAAATGTTGTTGTAGCCTACGAAAGTTCCATCGACAACCAAACGCAAGACCGAAAAATCTAGCGTGTTGCGAAGAGCGTCGAAAAAGTACCCTCTCCCAGCCACCTCCTCGATTATCCGCGCCGCCAAAAAGACCCTTGCCCCGACCTGTTGCAGCTCTTCAGCTACAAGCCTTCTTTCACCGAGGAAGTTCTCGCCATCCCTATGCTGATAACTGACACCAAGCATCTTTTCCATAGCCTGCATCGGCAAGAAGAATTGCCCGTCGATATTTAGTGCCCCTACGGCTACTAAGGAGTGGTTATTTTGCACTGAAGGGTTGCCACTGAGGATATGCGAGCCAGCGAACGGCTGCTGCAAGAGCTGTTCTAGCCACCTATTAAGAGGGACCGCAACGCGCGCGGCGGCGGCACTTAGCGCCGAGTTCCAATCCGGTATGCGACGATAGACATCGAAATTTACCTCCAAGAAAGCTTCCCCCGTAGTCGGGTCAATGAGCTCGCGAATGGGTTCATAGAGAATGGTCACGGGGACGCGCCTACCCCTTGGCAATCTATCAAACAGCCTCTCAATATCGCTGTTCCTCATGCGCATGCACCCTAGGGAAACTGGCGTGCCGATAGAGGAAGGGGCATTGGTGCCATGTATACCATAGCCGTTGTGGTAGGGTATCTCTACTACCTGTCCTGCTCTCACCGGTGTTCCAGAGCGCAGATTGTTCGCCCGGAAAATTTCGTTCACCGTCGTACCGTACTGCCTAGCCAAGGCCTCCCAAGTCTGGCGGCCCGTTAAAACCACCCTATCAATTTTCATGAGCCCGAGCCACCTAGTTCCGAGCGGATTACTCGGTCCGGGAGGCACAAGTTGCCTCGTGCGTGGGTTTCGCCAAGTAGGGTGACTAACCATCTGGAATATCTCAAAACGCCGCACATCGCTTGACGCTGGCGTAGGAGTGCGGATGTGACCAATGGAGATGTCATATATTCCCACTCTGTCCTGTCCGATGTAGTGGTAAAGCCGGTAGGCGGGCAAATTGATGATGATGCTATGAGTTAAGGGCTGTGCCCGCGCTGCACCCCCAAGATGAACAACCAACAGCACAACGACCCAGGCCATTGCCACTATACGCCAGCGCAACATACAGACCCCTCCTTATTCTTACCTGGGTAGTATATGCCAAATGGGTAGGATACTTGCGTTGCGGCCATTTCAATCGCTTTATTACAATTTTATTAAATTTCATACTATTGCATTCTTTGAAACAGTTCATTTTGCTACAATTATTAGAAGAGAGGGGGTGCCATTGAATCAAAGAACGCAGTGGCAAGACAGATGGGAACCGCTCACTCGACCGTAGTATAAAAAATGGGGGGATGTTGCTTTGAGTAAACGCATTTTGGTCGGCGTACTGGCAGTAGCAATGGTCGTAACACTGTTTGGCGGGCTTTCCTTCGTCCAAGCCAATGCTCCTTGGCGCGTACTCATCAACGGGTCACCACTGACCATGGATGTTTTGCCCGTCATTCAAAACGGGCGCACCCTAGTTCCCATGCGTGCCATTTTTGAATCTCTTGGTGCCCAGGTCCATTGGGACGATGCAACCAGTACGGTTACCGCTTATCGCCGCGAGGCAGCCATAGCGCTCCAAATCGGCAATCGCACCGCCTGGGTTAACGGACCGTCACGGCAACTTGATGTTCCGCCTGTTATTGTGGGCGGCCGCACCATGGTGCCGCTCCGCTTCGTCGCTGAGGCCCTTGGCGCCACTGTAGGCTGGGATGGAGCAGTGACGGTCACGGTCACTCACACCCCTTATGTCGCCCCTCGCGTGGGTGGCAACATTGTCTTTGGTTCGACAGCCGACCCAGTGATTCTAAACCCCATCCTTTCCACTGATACCGCCTCCGCTGCGGTACATGGTCGCACCAACTGGGGCCTTGTAAGGCTCAACGAACAGCAGGAACCAATGAATGCTATTGCCGACCGCTGGAGCTGGGACCCAGCCACCCTTACCTGGCGCTTCTGGCTTAACCCTAACGCCAAGTGGCAGGATGGGGTGCCGGTTACCGCCCGCGACGTCAAATTTACCTTTGACAGCATAATACATGCGGACTACGATGGACCCCGTCGCGGTGCAGTGCGCCAGGTGCAAGAAATAGTTGCCGTAAGCGACCGCATCGTCGATTTTAAAATGCGCCAAGTGGACGCGCCTTTCTTGTTTAACATAGGCCTTGGCCTGCTGCCGCACCATGTGCTGGGCGCGGTTCCCGTCAGAGAACTTAGAGCACACGCCTTTAACCGCAATCCACTCGCTAACGGTCCATATCTTTTGACGCGCTGGGTCTCTGGCCAGTTTGTCGAAATGACCCGTAACCCCAATTTCTTTCAATCTCCGCGCCCCTATATTCAGTCGGTTGTCTTTAGGAACTACCCGGACATCAATGTCATGCAAGCTGCCTGGGAAAATGGCGACATCGACTGGTTTGGCGCCCTCCTCACTGACCACATCACCCGCATTCAGCGCGAGCACGCCCACAGAGCGTACTTCAGAGAAGTGCCCACCCATGCCTATGACTATGTCTCAATAAACTTAGAGCATCCTATCTTGAGCGACCGCCGAGTACGCGAGGCACTTTTGGTAGGCATTGATCGGCCGGCCCTAGTGAGGACCATCCTCGATGAACGCGGCAGAGTCATTCACTCTCACCAACTGCCCACCTCTTGGGCTTTCGGCGCAGCAGGACTCAACCTCTATGAGCACAGCGCCGTTCGAGCGCGTCAACTGCTTGATGCCGCAGGCTGGCGCGTGCCGGCGGGAAGCCGAGACGGAGTGCGCATGAAAGACGGCCAACGTCTAACCCTGCGCCTAAAAACTAACTCCGGCAACACTATCCGCATGGACACTGTAACCTTAATGACTAGCTACTGGAAACGCATTGGAGTCGAGGCAATCGAAGAAATACTCGAATGGTCGGTCTTGCTCGATCGCTGGGAACATGGTCGCTTTGATTTGGTCGTCAGTGGTTGGTCTCTCGGTATCGACCCCGATGTGTTTAGCTTCTTCCACTCCTCGCAAGCCGCTAGGAATCCTGCCGGCAGAACCCTTGGATTTAATGACCCACAGTTTCGCAATGCCGAGGTTGACCGTCTGATCGATGCTGGACGCGCCACCTTAGACGTCGCCGAGCGCCGCCGTATCTACCATCAGATTGACGTCATCCTCAACCGTGAGCTACCCTATTTTTGGCTTTTCCAGCGCACTGTAGTCACTGCCATCGCGAATCGTGTCCAGGGGGTTATTTGGTCACCTACCGGCTCAGTTCATCCCGAGCGATGGTTTATCCGACACTAAATTAGGCCCTAGCTCCATAGGCGCCACTACCGGCAAGAGCGCCTGTCGTATACTTATTCGTGTATGAGCATAACCATCCAACAAGCCTGTGGCAAATATTCAACCTGCTACAGGTCTTTTCTTTTTTCTTGATTTATGAGACACTAGTGGAGTGAAAAAATATACTCCGCTTGCTTGATTGTTTCTTTGCGAAATTTGTAATCTTTGCAGGATTAACAAGGCAGAGGTAGTATATAAGTATCTCAAGGAGTCGCGCTTTGCCCGGACAGAGAACGCCTGCGGGTCGCGATTCCGCATTTAGAAGGGGAGGTTTGTTGATGTCCAGAAAGTACATAGGTATCCTAGTCGTGACAGCACTTTTGTTCGGCAGTCTCTTGGGATCTGGCGCATTGCCGGTCAATGCGGCAATCCGCATTGCTGTCACCATCGACGGCAGGCCCTTGGTGACCGACGTTGCCCCCGAAATACGCAACGGACGCACCTTGGTCCCATTCCGCGCCATCTTTGAGTCCCTAGGAGCAAGGGTCGAATGGGATGAAAGGACTAATACTGTACGTGGCACCAAGGGCCATATTACCGTAACTTTGCCCATCGGCCAGAGACTGGCCTATGTCAATGGTGCCCCGGTGAACATTGACGTCGCACCGCAAATTATCAGTGGCCGGACCATGGTGCCCGGGCGTTTCGTCGCTGAAACACTGGGGAGCACCGTAGAATGGAACGCGGCTACTAATACCGTAGCCATAAGGTCCTTGGTGGAGCCGCGCGTTGGCGGCGAAATGGTCTATGCCCTCGCTGGCGACCCCACCACCTTAAACCCCCTGCTCAGCACCGATAGCGCGAGCAACTTCGTCATCAGCATGATTCACAGCGGCCTGCTGCGCACCAATGAGCGCTTGGAAATTATTGGTGACCTGGCCGAAGAATGGTCGGTCTCTGCGGACAATTTAACCCTTACTTTCCGCATTCGGCGTGGGGTTATGTGGCATGACGGCCGGCCCCTCACCGCCGCAGACATCAAGTTCACCTACGACACCATCATGCACCCCGACTACACCGGCGTGCGCCGGCGCGATTTTAGAGCGGTGCGCGAAATCACCACTCCTGATGACCACACCTTGGTCATGCGCCTGAGCGAAATTGATTCCTCCTTGCTCAGCAAGCTCTTCATCGGCATCATCCCACGCCACATCTTCCAAGGCCACCCTGTGGCTAGACTGCGGGAGCACCCCAACAGCCGCAGTCCCATCGGCACCGGCCCGTATCATTTTGGTAGCTGGCTACCAGGGCAACAGGTTGTCTTAAACAGAAACCCGAACTACTTCTGGGCGGGTCAGGAACCATACATTCAGCGCGTCAGATTCCGCATCATCCCCGATACGCAGGCTCAGCTTGTGGCCCTAGAAGCCGGGCAAATAGACTGGATGGGCTCCATTCCCGTAGATGACATCGAACGCGTACGGAGAACCCATGCAGCTAGGTTACAATTTAGGGAAGTCAAACAAAATGGCTACTGGTACATCGGTATGAAGCAAGACCACCCCATCTTCAGAGAACTCCGGGTGCGTCAAGCCCTCATGTACTCGCTAGACCGCCCGGGGATGGTGCAAACACTTTTCAAGGGTTACGGCACCGTGATTCATGGCGATAAGCCGCCCGTATCTTGGGCCCACAACCCCAACCTCTACACCTATCCCCACAACCCAGCCAAAGCGAGACAGCTACTCGAGCAAGCCGGTTGGAACCGCATCGGAGCAGACGGCATTCGCATGAACGCAGCTGGCCAACGTCTGTCTTTCGAACTGATTAGCGCTTCAGGGGACCAGACTCGCGAAAATATGCTCAACATCATCAGAAACCAGTGGCGCGCCGTGGGGGTAGATATGAGGATCGAACTGATCGAAATCTCGGTCTACTTCGGCAAACTCGACACCGGACAGTTTGAAATCTACCAGTGGGGCTGGAATTTGGGCATTGACCCCGACAACTTCATCTTCTTCCACTCCACCTCAGGATTTAACGCCGAAGGCGTACTCATGGGCTTTAACGACGTAGGTTACTCGAACCCCGCCGTAGACAGGCTCATCGAGAGAGGGCGCGCTACCTTCAACCAAGAGGAGCGCCGCAAGATCTACTGGGAAATCCAAGAGATTTTAAACCGCGACCTCCCCTACGTCTTCCTCTACAACCGCAACAACATAGCTGCTCACGTCAACCGCATCAGAGGGATTGTCTGGACGGAAATAGGCACCACCTTCTTCGAAAAATGGTTCATTGACCCAGCAACGCTGCGGTAAAGCCTAACCGTCCGTAACGGGCAGGGAGCGTCCCTGCCCGTTACTATGATAATTTATTCTGCGAGGAAAGGGTGTTGTACTTGCTTGGGTATATCGCACGACGTTTTTCACAAATGCTCATTCTCCTCGTTGGCATAAGCATCGTATCTTTTGCCATCATGCATATCGCTCCCGGCAACCCCGTCGACCTGATGACCGACCGCCTAGCCACAGCGGAAGAGAAGGCCCGCATAGCCACCCTCTATGGCTTCGATCAACCCATCCCAGTGCAATACATCCGTTGGGCGAGCCAAGTCATCCAAGGCAATTTTGGCCGCTCCTTTGTCACCGGCGAGAAAGTTCTAGACATGATTGCCGCGCGCTTACCGGCAACTCTGTTTTTAAATTTCTTAACGCTCATCATTATTTATGCCCTGTCAATCCCGATTGGCATTATTTCGGCCATTAAGCAGTATAGCTGGTTTGACCATGTAGTCACATTTTACGCTTTTCTCGGCCAGTCCATGCCCCAATTTTGGCTGGCGCTACTACTGCTCTTCTATGTGGGTTTGAGATTTCCATTCATCCAGACAGCCGGTATGTCGAGCTATGGCGTGACGGTCGCCACCGAGGGGCTTTGGGCTGTCCTTGTCGATCGGTCGCGTTACCTCATTTTGCCATTAACCGTGGTCACTTTTAGCAACCTAGCCAGCATCACCCGTTACATGCGGGCCAGTATGCTCGATGTAATTAACCAGGATTATGTGCGCACCGCCAAAGCCAAGGGCCTAGCGCCAAAAATAGTTATTCTCAAGCATGCTTTCCGCAATGCTTTGCTCCCCCTCGTGACCATGATGGGGTTTGAACTCCCTATTCTCTTCAGCGGTTCCGTCATCATCGAAACGATATTTGCCTGGCCTGGCGTGGGGTTACTGAGTTGGAATGCGGTCATGCAGCGCGATTACCAAGTGATCATGGCTTTTAACCTCCTCGGCGCTTCCATGATGGTACTGGGCTCCTTCCTTGCCGATATGCTCTACCTAGTGGTCGACCCCCGGATAAAGTATAACTAGAGGTGGTGTAGAAATGGATGCTAGACTGATGCCCAAAGAAGAAACTTATGCCCAAATGGTATGGCGCCGTTTTAGACACCACAAACTGGCAATGATCAGCCTCGGTGTGCTTATTGTACTCTACAGCATGGCCATCTTGGCCCCCTGGGTCACCCCATACCATTACGACCATATGGATTTTGACAAAATAAGCCAGCCACCCTCTCTTGAGCACTGGTTTGGTACCGACCGCATTGGCGCCGACCTCTTTAGCCGCGTCATCTGGGGTAGTCGCATTAGCCTGAGTGTTGGCTTTGCGGCCGCCGGCATCGCTTTGGTGCTGGGTACAGTCATTGGCGCTATATCGGGCTACTATGGCGGAGTCATCGATGACATTCTCATGCGCTTTACCGAAATTGTCGCTTCCTTTCCTACCATGTTCCTGCTACTCACGGTAATAGCGGTGCTACCGCGCAGCGTTATGAACATCATGATCGTGATCGGCGCAACTTCTTGGCCGGGTTTAGCTCGCCTGGTACGCGGTCAGTTTCTCTCGCTCCGCGAACAGGATTATGTAGAGGCAGCGAGGGCCATTGGCGCTACGAATACCCGCATCGTCTTCAAGCACATCCTCTTAAATACCATGGCCCCCATCATCGTCAATGCGTCGCTACGCATTGGTGGTGCTATCCTTACTGAGTCTGGATTGAGCTTTCTCGGTCTTGGGGTGACTACGCCGCCCAGCTGGGGGACTATTCTGAACGGCGGGCGCCCTTTGCTTCGCAGCGCACCCTGGATTACTACCATCCCCGGAATATTCATCTTCGTTACCGTACTGGCTTTCAACTATGTGGGGGACGGCCTGCGTGACGCTCTAGATCCACGTGCCACCAAGTAACCTCTGGCAGAGACTCCTTGTTTTTATACTGGCATGCTTCATCATGCCTGCCCACGCCGACGCCATGAACCCGCGGGCCTGGCCGCAATGGTCGAGCCCGCAAGAAGTAGCGTCTGGAAATGGGCAATTTGGCTTTAGGAGCACCATACACAAAGATGGCAGCATTGTGGTGGCTACCGTCAATTTCACCGCTGATGCCTTACTCATCACTGCCATAGGCCAGGAGCCCCAGCAGATTGTACCGGTTAAGAACCTTGTCTCTTACACGATCTCCTCATTGGGCAGCGAAACGGCTGTTGCTTGGAGCGAACGCACCGCCGGCAGGTCTACACTGTGGCTGCAAATTGGCACAAAACCAAGAATTGTGGCGTGGCAAGGCGAAGGATTCATCACCGATGTAGCGGCCACTGGTGGCGCCGACGGAAGGCTTTATGTCACGTGGGCGGGTGGCAAGTTCGGGGCAGAAGGCATTCATTTGACCATCCTAGCGACTAATGCTTCCGCGACCCAGGAGCCGGTCCGACTTACGGCCGGCGGGGCTATGGACCACAGCCCGCGTCTAACGATAAGTGGCGCCTATGCCCATCTAAACTACCGGCGCGACCTTGTCCTCTACACTGAAATCCGTTACCGACGCATCAATTTAGACGATTTACAGGGAGCCGACAGCATTAAAATTGGGGACACCGGTAGAGAATCAAACAATCTGCCCCTATTGGCACCAAATGTTGACGGTTCAGCCGATGTTTATTGGTTAAGGAGCACTGTCTTGCGCGGACGTGCGCGCGGCAGCTCTTTGGTCATGGGGCAAGTTGGCCCTCTGGGAAACTGGACACGGTCACTCACTCCCCTGCTCGAGCAAGAGGGCCATAACCTGCACTTGTCTATAGCAAGGAGTGAAACCGGAGTAACCGTACTAACCTGGCTTAATGACGCCACCAGCACCTGGCAAGCCCACTTTCTGTCCTTAGACAAGGAGGGGCAACTGCTAACGAGTGGGCCCGTCACCCAGAGTTCTGGGAACAAATTCAGCCCAGCGGTGCACGCCAACGGCACATGGCATGTATTGTACTATGAGTTACGTGGGGATATGCTGCGAGTAATGCAGGTCGATAACCAAAATGTACCCCCCATGCCGTTTGTGGTTCGCTTAGGGCTAGACCCAGAATTTCCCCTTCTTGACGCTTTCTACACTTTCGTTTCGGCTATGGCTGGCGCGCTAGCCCTCACCGTCATAGCTGCGCTACCCATACTAATGCTTGTGCTACTCTGCCACAGGTGTGCCGGGCAACTAACGGCTTTGCTCGGGCTGGTTGCGTCTTTCAACATTTTGCTCCGCTTAGTAGGGGGAACCTACATCGGTTCATTCCTCGTGCCTGGTTGGGGTGGCTTCGCCATCATGCTGGGCAGCGCGCTTTTTTCTTATGGATTTGTCTACCACAATAGACCATATCATAGCGACATGCTCACTATAGGGGCTTTCGCTTTTTTATATGCATTTTGCTTATTTTTCATTTCCTTGCTGGTCAAAAGTGCAGGACAACCGGACGGACAATTTATCATGTATCCTTGGCTCATAGATTTAGCCATAGGGATGCTTTCGGTAAGCGCATTGTTCTGTAGCAGGAGCGCCAACAAGGGAATGCGTTGAGTAATCGTATGAGGGGAGGACTTGATATGTGTTACCTGCCAATAAAATACCAGCCAATACTAGATGTGCGCCAGACCGAGGCCGCCATCAAGAAAGTCAAGGACCATTTCGAAGCACGTCTGGCTCAAGCCCTCAACTTGCATCGCGTGTCAGCGCCACTTTTCGTGCCCCGGGCCAGCGGATTGAATGACAGCCTGACAGGTGTGGAACGACCGATTTCCTTCGTGGCGCCAAGCCTGGCCGATCAGGAACTGGAAATTATCCACTCACTGGCTAAATGGAAAAGAATGGCCCTGCACCGCTACGGATACAAGGTCGGGGAGGGACTTTACACCGACATGAACGCCATCCGGCGGGATGAAATTCTTGATAACACTCATTCATTGTATGTGGATCAGTGGGATTGGGAGAAAATTGTGTGCAGGGAAGACAGAACCCTACCTTTCTTGGCTGGCACTGTCAGTGTCATTTATGATGCTTTTAAGGAGGTCGAAGACTTTGTAGCCGGCAACTATCCAAAGCTTCACCCCCAGTTGCCCAAGGATATCTTTTTTATCTCGGCGCAAGAGCTGGAAGACCGCTACCCGCACCTACCCCCTGCTCTGCGCGAAGATGAGATCGCTAAGGACAAGAAGGCCGTCTTTGTCTCGCAAATTGGCGGCGCACTTAAATCTGGTGATGCCCATGGCGGCCGTGCTCCTGACTATGATGATTGGTCACTCAATGGGGATATTATATTTTGGTGTCCATGGCTTGGAAAGTCACTTGAGCTTTCCTCGATGGGCATTAGGGTAGATGCGCAGTCCTTGCTGAGGCAGCTAACCAGTAGCGGTTGCTTGGAGAATCGGCGGTATCTGTATCACGACGCTGTCCTCAAGGACAAACTCCCCCTCACCATTGGCGGGGGGATCGGGCAATCACGTATCTGCATGTTTTTCTTAAAAAAAGCCCATATCGGGGAAGTACAGGCCAGTGTATGGCCTGTAGAAATACAAAAAGCATGTGAGGCGAACAATATTTTTCTGCTTTAGACTCCTGCCATGTTAGTTGACAAGGATGTCTATAAGGCAGTATAATCATAAGCGCTGGGGGCATAGCTCAGTTGGGATGAGCGCTACCCTGACACGGTAGAGGCCACAGGTTCGAGCCCTGTTGCTCCCACCATAGCGATAAACAATACCGTGGGCTTGTACCCTTGGTATTTTTTATTTTTGCCCGGACGCAGGGGACGCTTCTTCTTTTTCCTGAGAGTTGGCCGTGTTATGATGGTTGTGAGGTGATGGAGAATGGCTCGGAAACCACGGCAGGAGAGCAGCACGGGGTATTATCATGTAATGCTGCGAGGCATCAACCGCGACTTCCTCTTCAAGCGCGAAAACGAAAAGCGGCTGTTCTTGGAGTTGGTTAAGGAGCAACAAGACGACAAGCTTCTGGAACTGGTGGCATGGTGCATCATGGATAACCACATCCACATGATGGTCAAGTCAGAGCCGGGTAGGTAAGGCCATTACTGGCCTTTTCCCCCCAAAGAACCGGACTTGAGAGTTTCCCCTCATCCGGCTCAAGCCTTTCAAAGTTACCTTAGCGGCAACCGTCTCTCCCTGCCGGGAGAGCTTCACGATACTGCCTACTTCATCCAGCCTTTCGGTGAGGTGGTACACAAGACTTTCGTCTTATTCATTTACACTTCCTCATTCCTGTCTTCTGTAGTTTTCTCGTGACGAAAGACCCATAGCGGAAGTCTGCTCCCTTTCGGGTACGACATTAAGTCGTTATCCAGGCGATTACAGCCTGGCTTTTGCTTTCTCCGCTGTCCTCTACCCGCATACCCATCAGTTCCCCTTACGGTTCACCTGCCATTACTGGCGGGCATACGGGCTTACCGTGTTCCAAGCAATTAACAGAACGGGTTAGACCCTGCCTGTCCTCCGACGGCGCAACATTCCTGTGACGTTAGCTACGAGAACGTCATCTTGGCCGCTTACCCTTTTGGTTCAAGCCTGTCAGCATTTTTGGCTTGTTCATGTTAACGGAGTTTATCAGCAGTTCACATATGTTGGTCATGCCGTCCAAACCTAGCGCCCTTCTGCATTAATGCTAGCAGTTCTTCCTTGACCTCGCGGTTTTGGATTGTGGGCTACATTGTCCCGTCAGCTTCATACCCCGCCGTTACCAGCTACGCATGTGACGGTAGGTTACCGATGAGGAAACATCGGGTCTAATCCTGGTATTATCAGTTTAGACA
>Ga0208100_100135_pt1 | contig 30991 bp, 26 predicted proteins | sample SubbioR11_8A_Aug_FD_184817 | JGI IMG/M metagenome (GOLD analysis project Ga0208100, IMG submission 184817) | Serpentinite rock and fluid subsurface biosphere microbial communities from McLaughlin Reserve, California, USA - CR11_8A_Aug (SPAdes) | ecosystem: Environmental > Terrestrial > Deep... | reverse complement strand
CAGCTTGGTTGGGAACCAAGCGAGCACGGCGACAAAGTATGGCGGCGATTCTCGCCATTGTTGCTTCGAAACTTATGGGCCGCAGTACTAGATCGGCGCGCAGCTTGCCCGGCGGCGCGGCCTGCGGCACAGTGCGCGGCCCATGAATTGGGGAGCGGCGTGCAGACCCTGCAGCACCTGACCGGAATCGCTTCGCTGCTGCTGCTGTGCTGGCTGCTGTCTGAGCGGCGCGGCGCGATCCGCTGGCGCACCGTCGCCGCCGGACTCGCGCTCGGCCTGGCGCTGGCGGCGGCTCTGCTGTACGTGCCGCCGCTGCGGGCGCTGACCGACGCCGTAAACGACGGCGTCGGGGCGCTGGCCGAGGCCACCGAGGCGGGCACCTCATTCGTGTTCGGCTTCCTCGGCGGCGGCGAGCTTCCTTATGCCGAGACCGGTGCCGGCAGTTCGTTCGTGCTGGCCTTCCGCGCGCTGCCGCTGGTGCTGGTGGTCTCGGCGCTGTCGGCGCTGCTGTTCCACTGGCGCGTGCTGCCGCTGGTCGTGCACGGCTTCGCCCGCGTCCTGCGCGGCACGATGGCCATCGGCGGACCGGTGGGCGTGTCGGCGGCGGCCAACGTCTTCGTCGGCATGGTCGAGGCGCCGCTGGTCGTTCGGCCGTACCTGGCGGGCCTGAGCCGCGGCGAGCTGTTCATGGTGATGAACTGCGGCATGGCGACCATCGCCGGCACCGTGCTGGTGCTGTACGCGACGCTCCTGGCGCCGGTGCTGCCCGATGCACTCGGCCACCTGCTGGTGGCTTCCTTCGTCGCCACGCCGCTGGCGCTGGCGGTGGCGGCGCTGATGGTGCCGGCGGCAAGCGCCAGCGACGCCGCGGTCGGTCTGCCGCGCAGCGATGCCAACAGCATCAGCGCGATCGCGCGCGGCACGGCCGAGGGCCTGCACCTGCTGCTCAACATCGTCGCGCTGCTGATCGTGTTCGTGGCACTGGTGTCGCTCGTCAACCTGCTGTTGGCGGCGCTGCCGCCGGTGGCCGGCGCCACGCTGTCGCTCGAACGACTGCTCGGCTGGCTGTTCGCGCCGCTCGCCTGGATGGTCGGCGTGCCGTGGAGCGAGGCGACCGCGGCCGGCGCCCTGCTCGGCAAGAAGACCGTGCTCAACGAGTTCCTCGCCTATCTCGACCTGGCGGCGCTGCCGGCCGACCAGTTCTCGCCGCGCAGCCGGCTGCTGATGACCTACGCGCTGTGCGGCTTCGCCAACTTCGGCAGCCTCGGCATCATGCTTGGCGGCCTGAACGCGATGCTGCCCGCCGAGCGCCGCGCCGAGCTGGCGCAACTGGGCATGAAGTCGGTGTTCGCCGGACTGCTGACCTCCTGCCTGAACGCGGCGCTGGTCGGACTGCTGCTGCCTTGACAGGTGCCTACTCGATCTCCTCGTACAGCGGCAGCGTCAGGAACTCGGCGAAGGTCTCCTGCGTGCTCATCTGCTCGAAGATCTGCGCCGCGCGCTCGTAGGTCCGGGTATCGCCGCCGACGGTGGCCTTGACCTTGGCGAGTTCCTCGGCGATCAGCGCCCGCACCAGCTCGACGGTCACCTTGCGACCGTCGTCGAGCTTGCCCTTGGGCGAGCGGATCCACTGCCAGACCTGCGAGCGGCTGATCTCGGCGGTGGCCGCGTCCTCCATCAGGTTGTGGATCGGCACGCAGCCGTTGCCGGCGAGCCATGACCCGAGGTAGTGGATGCCGACGTTGATGTTCAGCCGCAAGCCGGCCTCGGTGATCGGCGCTTGCGGCTGGAAGTTCAGCAGATCGGCGCCGCTCACCCGTACGTCGTCGCGCTTCTTGTCGATCTGGTTGGCCCGGTCGCCGAGCACCTTGACGAACTCCGCCATCGCGATCGGCACCAGGCCCGGGTGCGCGACCCAGCCGCCGTCGTAGCCGTCGGCCGCGTCGCGCGCCTTGTCGGCGCGCACGCCGGCCAGCGCCTGGTCGTTGGCGAGCGGATCGTTCTTGATCGGGATCAGCGCACTCATGCCGCCGATCGCCGGCGCGTTGCGCTTGTGGCAGGTGGCCAGCAGCAGCAGCGCGTAGGCGCGCATGAACGGCGCGGTCATCGTCACCCGCGCGCGGTCGGCGAGGCAGAAGTCGCGGTCGACCTTGAACTTCTTGATGCACGAGAAGATGTAGTCCCAGCGGCCGGCATTCAGCCCGGCGCTGTGCTCGCGCAGCTCGTACAGGATCTCGTCCATCTCGAACGCCGCCAGGATGGTCTCGATCAGCACCGTCGCCTTGATCGTGCCTTGGGCCAAACCCAGCTCCTTCTGCGTCGCGACGAAGATTTCGTTCCACAGCCGCGCCTCCAGGTGCGACTCCATCTTCGGCAGGTAGAAGTACGGCCCCGAGCCGCGCGCGATCAGCTCTTTTGCGTTGTGGAACATGAACAGCGCGAAGTCGAACATGCCGCCGCTCACCCGCTCGCCGTCGACCAGCACGTGCTTCTCGTCGAGATGCCAGCCGCGCGGCCGCACGACCAGGGTCGCAGTCTTGTCGTTGAGCCGGTAGGTCTTGCCGCCCTGCTGCAGCGAGATCGTTCGCCGCACCGCCTCGGCGAGGTTGACCTGGCCGGCGATCTGGTTGTCCCAGTTGGGCGCGTTGCTGTCCTCGAAGTCGGCCATGTAGGCGTCGGCCCCCGAGTTCAGCGCGTTGATGATCATCTTGCGCTCGACCGGGCCGGTGATCTCCACCCGCCGGCACAGCAGGTCCCTGGGCAGTGGCGCGACCCGCCAGTCGCCGTCGCGGACCTGCCGGGTCGAGGCCAAGAAGTCGGGCCGCTCGCCGGCGTCGAGCCGGCGAGCGCGCGCGGCGCGTTCGGCCAGCAGGGCCTGGCGGCGGCCGTTGAAGGTGCGGTGCAGCCCGGCCACCAGCGCGAGCGCCTCGCCGGTCAGGATCTTCTCGACGCCGGGCCTGATCGGCGCCCGGATCTCGACGCCTTGCGGATGTGTCATCACGTGCCTCTACGAGTTGAACTGCAGATAGAAGTCGACCGCATCGCCGAGCGAGGTTCCGCAGCGCAGGTCAACGCGCAATCGCTCGGCCGGCGCAGCGGTGCGATTGACCCAGAAGCCGACATAGCCGAACCACTGCGCGCCCACTGCGTCCCAGCCATTGCCGGAGACGAACAGGATCTCGCCGGCCGGATGGCCGAGGCTGCGCGGGCCAAGCTCGTAGACCGCGGGGGCGGTCTTGTACGAGTGCACCGAGTCGGCCGACAGCACGAGATCGAAATACTCGCCGATCTGCGCACCGTGCATCGCATCCTCGAGCAGCCCCGGGTCGCCGTTGCTGAGCACACCGAGAGTGACATCGGCGCGGCGCAGCCGCTCGAGCGCGGGCGCGGTGTCGGCAAACGGCGCAAGCTGCGTGTACTCGTGCATCAGCAGACCGACCGCGGCCTTGTCGAGCGGCAGTTGGAGCGCGGCGCCGGCCCACCACAGCGCGTCCTCGGTGAGCTGGGTGAAAGGCAGATAGCGGTTCGACAGCGCCCGCACCCGCGTGTACTCGAGCTGCTTGGCGCGCCAGTGCTGCGACAGCGCGGCACCGTGGCCCGGGAACAGTTCATCGGCGCGCTTGGCCACCGAGTGAACGTCGAGCAGCGTGCCGAAGACATCGAACAGCACCGCGCGCAGCTTGGCCATCGTCGCTTTCTCCCACGAACAATTTTGGGCCGAAGTATATTTGCCGGAAAGTCACTAATTGACCGACCTGCAGCAAGTCATCTTTGCGACCGCGTTGCAGACGCTACCCGTCCCCGATGGACCAGTTCAAGCAAATCGCCACCTTCGTCCAGGTCGTGCAGCGCGGCTCGCTGTCGGCCGCCGCCCGCCACGAGGGCATCGCGCCGGCGATGGTGAGCCGCCGGCTCGACGCGCTCGAGGCGCGCCTCGGCGTCAAACTGCTGCAGCGGACCACGCGCCGCATCACGCTGACGCCGGAAGGCAGCGCCTACGCGGAGAGTTGCCAGCGCATTCTGCGCGACCTCGACGACGCCGACAGCGCCGTGTCCGCGCACGGCGCCGCCGCCAGCGGCCACCTGCGGATCACCGCGCCGGCGGGATTCGGCCGCAAGTACGTGGCACCGCTGGCGGCGCAGTTCGCGCAGCGCCATCCCAAGGTGTCGGTCGCGCTCGACCTCTCGGACCGGATCAGCGACCTCGTCGCCGAGGGCTTCGACTGCGCGATCCGCTTCGGCGAGGAGGCCGACAATTCGCTGGTGCGACTGCAGTTGGGCGAGAGCCGGCGCCTGGTGGTGGCGGCGCCGTCGTACCTGCGGCGCGCCGGCACGCCCGCTCACCCGCGCGAGCTTGCCGCGCACAGTTGTCTGTCGCTCGGCGACGCCACCGCCTCGTCGCAGGCGCGCGGCTGGCTGCTGCGGGTCGACGATCAGGTGCATGCGTTCCGCCCGGCGGGGCCGCTGGAGTGCAACGACGGCGCCGTGCTGCACGAGTGGGCGCTCGCCGGGCTGGGCCTGGCGTGGCGCTCGCTGTGGGAAGTGGGGGAGGATCTGGCCGCCGGCCGCCTGGTCAGCGTGCTCGACGCCTTCGCCGCGGCGCCGACCCGCGTGGTCTGCCTGTTTCCGGTGCGCAAGCACCTGCCGCTTCGCGTGCGCCTGTTCGTCGACTTCGTCAAGGAGCGCTTTGCCGCCGAACCGCTCGCCGGCGTGCTCGGCGGCGCCGCGCCCGGCGCAGCCGCGGACTGCGGCGCGCGCCGGGCGCCCAGGAGCTGAGGCAGCGCGGCGCTCGCCGTCTGCCCGCAGGTTCGGGCATAAAAAAGGGGCCACGGATGCGGCCCCTTGAAACACTTCCTCGTTGTGATGCGAAAGGCACGTTGCTCTTCTGCCTCCTGCCTCTCGTGTCGTCCTCCAGCGCTCCTGCCCGACCTTTCGCGGCAGTGTAGGAACATCGCTGCCGGCGCTTCAAGCTGCATTGCAGCGACCGCGCCGGGCGTGAGCCCGGCGCCACAAGGACCGCCTACTCGGCCGCGCGCTGGTCGAAGAACTGCTCGTCCTCGGTCGAGCCCTTCAGCGCCGTGGTCGAGGACTGACCCTGCTGGATGGCCTGCGTGACGGCGTCGAAGTAGCCGGTGCCGACCTCGCGCTGGTGCTTGACGGCGGTGAAGCCGCGTTCGGCGGCGGCGAACTCGGCCTCCTGCAATTCGACGAAGGCGCTCATCTGGCGGCGCGCATAGCCGTGCGCCAGATTGAACATCGAGTAGTTCAGCGAGTGGAAGCCGGCCAGCGTGATGAACTGGAACTTGTAGCCCATCGCGCCCAGCTCCTTCTGGAACCTGGCGATCGTGGCGTCGTCGAGGTTCTTTTTCCAGTTGAACGACGGCGAGCAGTTGTACGCCAGCATCTTGCCCGGGAAGTGCCGGTGGATCGCCTCGGCGAAGCTGCGCGCGAACGCCAGGTCGGGCTTGCCGGTCTCGCACCAGACGAGATCGGCGAAGGGCGCGTAGGCCAGTCCGCGCGAAACCGCCTGCTGCAGACCCGGGCGGGTCCGGCAGAAGCCCTCGACGGTACGCTCGCCGGTGCAAAACGGCTTGTCGTTGTCGTCGACGTCGGAGGTCAGCAGGTCGGCGGCCTCGGCGTCGGTACGCGCGACCAGCAGCGCCGGTACGCCCATCGCGTCGGCCGCCAGACGCGCGCCGACCAACTTCTCGACCGCTTCGCGCGTCGGCACCAGCACCTTGCCGCCCATGTGCCCGCACTTCTTCACCGAGGCGAGCTGGTCTTCGAAGTGGACACCGGCGGCGCCGGCATCGATCATCGCCTTCATCAGCTCGAAGGCGTTGAGCACGCCGCCGAAGCCGGCCTCGGCGTCAGCGACGATCGGCGCGAAGTAGTCGATGTAGCTCGGGTCCGACGGGTCCTTGCCTTCGGACCACTGGATCTGGTCGCAGCGCTGAAACGCGTTGTTGATCCGCCGGACCACCTGCGGCACCGAATTCACCGGGTACAGCGACTGGTCCGGGTACATCTCGCCGGCGACGTTGGCGTCGCCGGCCACCTGCCAGCCGGACAGGTAGATCGCCTTCAGGCCGGCCTTGACCTGCTGCATCGCCTGGTTGCCGGTCAGCGCGCCGAGCGCGTTGACGAAGGGCTCCTCCTGCAGCAGCTTCCACAGCCGCTCGGCGCCGCGTCTGGCCAGCGTGTGCTCGATCTGCAGCGAGCCGCGCAGGCGCACGACGTCGTCGGCGCTATAGCCGCGCTTGATGCCCTTCCAGCGCGGGCTCTCGCTCCACTCCTTCTGCAGACGCTGCGCTTCAAGCTTGCGTGCGCTCATGTTCGATCACTCCGGTCCAAGGGTTCGCAGGTTGAATAGACAGGCCGCGAATGCCCGACGGCGTCCACAGCATGGCCTGCATCCTAAAAAGGACGCAGCGGCGCAACAACTCTTTTGTCTTATAGAAGAGCGCCACACAGACTGATGCGTTTCAAGCACTTACGAACGACGTGCCGCGATGCGAAACGCAAGTCAAAGAAATGAAAGCGCCGCTTGTGCCGTGCGGCAGCAAGATTCCATGATGCGGAAGGAGATCCGCAGCTACGAAACCCGCGGCAGCGTCGATCGCCGGCGGCGCCGGCCCGCCTCGCGCCGGCGGTCGGCTCGCGCTACCCCTTCATCGCGCACGATCGGCCGCGAGGCGCGCCTGCTCGGCCCCGGCCCGGGCGCCGACGCGCAGCGCCACCGCCAGCGCCATGATCTGCAATAGCGCCACCGCGGCGAGCGCCACCGTGAAGCGGCCGCGATCGAGCAGCGGCCCGAAGATCAGCGGCGACAGCGCCAGGCCGAGATCGAGGCCGGAGTAGACAAAGCCGTACACGCGGCCGAAGGCAGCCTTGCCGAACTGCGCCGTCGCCGCCTTGCGCACCAGCAGGTCGCGGCTCGGCCCGGCGACACCGGCGCCGAACCCCATGGCCACCATCACCGGCAGCACCAGCCAGGGCACGATCGAGCCGCTGGCCAGCAGCACGGCCATCAGCGCCGCGCCGGCGAGCGCCCAGGCGATCACTCGTTCGCTGTGGTCGCCGCGGGCGGCGATGAAGCCGCCCGCGACCATGCCCGCGGCACCGCCGAGCAGGTAGGCGGTGAGGCCGGCCGTGGCCAGCGCCAGAGGTAAGCCGTAGACCGCGCCGAGGATCGACGGCGCGAAGCTCTGCAGGATGCCGAACGCGCTGGTCACGAGAAAGAAAAACACGAAGCACCACCACACCGTCGCCGAGCGCAGGAAGGCAAGCCGGTCGGCGGCCGCAGCGCGCACGCCGCCAGGCTCGGCCGCAGCAGCCACTGACGTTGCCGACTCCCTGTCGCGCAGCGACGCGTGCCGCAGCAGCAGCAAGGCAAGTACGCCGGCGCCGACCGCCGCCGCTGCCAGCGCCGCAACGCGCCAGTGCGCGAGCGCCGCCAGGGTCGCCATGAACACTGGCGCCAGCGCCCAGCCCAGGTTGCCGGCGATTCCGTGCACCGAGAACGCGTGGCCGAGGCGGACCGGGCTCACGCGCCGGTTCAGCAGTGTGAAGTCGGCCGGATGAAAGATGCTGTTGCCGAGACCGGCCACCGCCGCCGCCGCGATCAGTCCCGCATAGGAGTCGGCTGCCGCCAGCACCAGTGCCGATGTCGCGAGCGTCGCGACACCGGCGAACAGCACCGGGCGCGCGCCGACGCGGTCGACGACGAAGCCGGCGAGCGCCTGGCCGACGCCGCTCACGACGAAGAACACCGTCACCAGGAATCCGGCCTCGGTGAAGGACAGGCCGAACTGCGGCATCAACCACGGAAACAGCGGTGGCAGCAGCAGGTGGAAGAAGTGTGAAGTGCCGTGCGCCAGACCGACCAGGGCGATGACCTCGCCGTCGCGCCGTCGCTCGTGCGGCGCAGGCGATGCGCTGTGGGCGACGGCAGCCGCTGACATGCGGACCACTGTAGCAAAGCGCTCGGCGCCGGTTCGCGCCGTCGGCGCAGGTTGTCGCGGTCCGCAGCCGCCGGCGAACGGCGGCAACCGGCTCGCACGAGCAGCGCTGCGCCGGTGGGATAATCATCGGTTCCTTCCGCTCGGAGCGCACACATGCGCCGCAACCGCTTCATTTCCCGCGCCCGCCACTCGGCCGACGCCGACACGCTCGCCAAGCTCGCGTGCCGCCTGTCGGAGTCGGCGAGCCGGATCGAGGACCGCCTGTGGGAGCGCCGGCTGGTCGAACTGCTCAACGACCGACTGGCGCGCGGCTTCGACCACGACATCGACGCCGCCCTCGACGAGTTGCTCAAGTCCAGCCCGCGCGCCTACGACGACCTCGCCGATCTGGCCGAGTCCTGCGCCGAAAGCGTGACCGTCGACGTCGGCGGCAAGCCGCACGACGCGCTGCTGCTCGCCGTGCCGCTGCTCGCCTGGTCGCGCTACAAGCTGCCGGCGGCGAGCCTGGCGCCGGCGCTGGTCGACAGCCTGGCGGCGCAGGTCGCCGGCCACCTTGCCGCCGGCGGCACGCGCGTGGTGGTCGCCGACTACGTCTACTCGATCGATCAACTGCCGGAGTCCTTCGGCGAGGTCTACGACGTCGCCCAGCGGCTGTTCGAGGCGGCCGCGCGCGGTGCGCGCCTGAAGATCGATCCGAAGTCGCTGCGCGAGCCGATGTCGATGCTGGCCGACACCCGCTACCTGCTGGCGGCGATCGTCGCGCCCCAGGGGCAGGCACTGTTTCACTGGCAGGAGACCGGCGTCGACCCGGACGCCAAGACCGCGGCGCTCACGGCCTTCCGCGAGCAGGCCGCCAATGCGTTGCAGCCGATGATGACCGGATGCCGCTACAAGCTGCTGGCGCCGAGCGCCTTCCACGCCGCGCTGCGCCAGGCCGACCGCGAGCTGCGCGAGTTCTCGCTCGAGGCGGCGGTGTCCTATCTGAAGCTCGCCTACGACCTGGCGCCCGAGGCGTTGCAGGCGACCGTGGCCGCCTTCGAGGACAAGCGCAGCGGCGACGAGTTCGAGTTGCGCGTCGGCATCGGCGCCGCCGCCGACGACGACGGCGTGATCGAGGGCGTGGTCTGGCCACTGCTCGGCGACGACGAGGACCAGGCGCTGGAGGAGATCGACGGCGCCCTGCGCCGTCTCGGCATCACGCGCGTCACCGCCCACACGCAGCGGCTGCCGATGGAGTACTGCGACGACTGCGGCGCGCCGATGTTCCCGAACCCGGCCGGCCACGCCGTGCACACCGAGCCGCCGGCACAGCGCGAGGAGCACTCGGCGACACCGCTGCACTGAGCGGCGCGCCGCACTAGTGCATCAGCGAGCGCTCGCGACCGAGGCCGTGACGATCGAGGAACAGGCGCAGGAAGTCGTCGGTCGGCAGCGGTCGCGCGAACAGGTAACCCTGCGCCGAGTCGCAGCCGAGGTGCTGCATCCAGGTCTGCTGCGGCTGGGTCTCGATGCCCTCGGCGGTCACCGAGATGCCGAGCGAGCGCGCCATCTCGATCACCGCCTTGACGATCGTCAGCGTGCGCGCATCGCGCATGCACTCGAGCGTGAAGCTGCGATCGATCTTCAGGCGGCTGATCGGCAGGTCGCGCAGGTGCGACAGGCTGGAGAAGCCGACACCGAAGTCGTCCAACGCGATGCGCACGCCGGCGTTGCGCAGGCGCACCAGGTTCTCGCGCGCCACGCTCGACAGATCGAGCAGGCCGGTTTCGGTGATCTCGATCTCGATATCCTCGCAGCGCACCTCGTGCTCGGCCAGGACTTCGAGAAAGCTCTCGACGCAACCTGACTGGCGCAACTGCACGCTGGAAAAGTTGATGTCGATCGGCGGCATGTCCATGCCGAGCCCGCGCCAGACCTTGCGCGTGCGGCAGACTTCGCGCAGCACCCAGTTGCCCAGGCCGATGATCAGCCCGCTCTCCTCGGCGATCGGGATGAACTCGGCCGGCGCGATCTCGCCCAGTTCCGCGTCCTTCCAGCGGATCAGCGCCTCGGCGCCGATCACGCGGCCGTCGGCGAGCGCCACCAGCGGCTGGTAGACGAGTCTGAAGTCGCGCGCTTCGAGCGCCAGGCGCAGCCGCTGCTCGAGGCGCATGCGCAGTTCGACCCGGCGCGCCACCGCCTGGGTGTAGAAGGCATAGGTCTTGCGGCCGGCGCCCTTGGCCTGGTACATCGCCGCGTCGGCCGCGCTGAGCAGCGCGTCGAGGTCGGCGCCGTCGGACGGATGAAACGCGATGCCGATCGAGGGCGTGACCCGGACCTCCATCCCGAGCACGCGCTGCGGCTCGGAGATCGTCTTGATCAGCGCCTGCGCGACCTCGACCGCCAGTTCCGGCCGCGCCGCGTCGGCCAGCAGCACCACCAGCTCGTCGCCGCCGCGCCGGCCGAGCAGGTCGGGCGCGCCGACCACCGCGCGCATGCGCTCGGCCACCAGCGCCAGCACGCGGTCGCCGACGCGGTGGCCGTAGCTGTTGTTGAGCAGGCGAAAGTCGTCGAGATCGATGAACAGCAGCGCGCACTGCCGGCCCTCGGCCAGCGCCGCGCTCAGGCAACGCGCGGCGAGTTCGTCGAAGCCCTGTCGATTGGGCAGTTGCGTGAGCGGGTCGATCCGCGCCAGCCGCTCGATGTGCTCCTGCACGCGCATCTGCTCGGTGATGTTCTTGGCCACGCCGCGATAGCCGGCAAGCGCGCCGTCGCGGTCGCGCACGGGGTCGGCGCTGACCAGCGTGTAGCGGACACCGGCGTCGCCGGCCGCCGGCCGGCGCAGCAGCAGATCGCGCAGCGGCGAGTGCGCCGCCAGCAGCGCGCGCACCTCGTCCCAGTCGTCCGGTCGCACCGGATCGAGCCCCAGTTCCCACAGCGCCCGCCCGCGGACCGCCGCCGGCTCGACGTTGGCCGCCGCACCGCCGGCCTGGACGCTGGTCAGGCGCAACTGCGCATCCATCTCCCAGTACCAGTCCGAGGACAGCGCCGTCAGCGCGCGGAACCGGGCTTCGCTCTCGCTCACGTGTGCCAGCAGCGCCTCGCGCTCGCTGACGTTCCAGGCGAGCCCCTGGTAGCCGCAGAAGCGATCGCGCTCGAAGCGCGGCTGGCCGGAAACCTCGAAGTGGGCGACGCTGCCGTCGGCGCCTGCCACCGTCAGGCGCGAGCGCCGGAACGCCTGGCGCGCGGCGATCGCGCCTTCGACCGCCGGCGCATCGAAGCGGAACCGGCGGTGCCGCAGCAGGTAGGCAAGCGGCCGGCCGCGCAGCCGGCGGCCGACCGCGGCGCCGATCCGGCCCGGCCCGCGCACATCGCTGAACGCCAGGTCGGCGTCGGTTTCCCAGTACCAGTCGGTGGCCAGTTCGTTGAGCGCGCGCATCCGCTCGCGCGACCGGCGCAGCGCGAGGATGGTCGACTCGTGCCCGGTGATGTCGCGGCCGACGCCGTAGTAGCCGACGAAGGCGCCGTCGTGCGCGAACAGCGGCCGGCCGCTGACCGACACCCAGATCGGCTCGCCGGCACCGCTCAGGCAGCGGTAGCGCAGGCGCATGAAGGGCTCGTGCGCGGCCAGCGCCGCCTGGTAGGCGGCAAGCTCCTGCGGATCGCACTCGAAGCCGGGCAGCTCCTCGCGCCGCTTGCCGAGCACCGCCGCCGGCTCGAACTTGCAGATCGCCGACATCGACTCAGAGAACTCGACGAAGCGGCCTTCGGCATCGGTGCGCCAGAACCAGTCGCCGGTGAGCTCGGCCAGATCGTCGATCGCGCGCCGCCGCTGGCGCAATTCGCGGTCGATGACGCGCTGCTCGGCCACTTCCTGGCGCAGGCTGACGCTGCCGCCGTCGGCGGTGCGGGCGTCGGTCATCAGCAGCCAGCCACGGTCGTGACGGCGCACCGCTTCGCTGAACCCCTGGCCGAGGCGTCGCGCCCTGCTGTCGGCGACGAACTCCTCGAGGGTGCGCCCGGCCACCACTTCGGCCGACGCCAGCGGGTAGTAGGCGCGCATCAGATCGTCGTAGGCGGCGCCCGGCACCAGCCGCTCGCCGATCTGCGGATACAGCGCGCGGAAGGCGGCGTTGCAGCGAAGCAGGCGATCTTCGGCATCGAACAGCGCCACGCCGATGCCCAACTGCTCGAAGCGATCGTCGAGACTCGGCTCCGTTCGTCGTGCGCGGCGGGCGCTGCGACCAACCAGCGCCAGGACCACGAGCAGCGCCAGCAGCGCCGCCAGCGTCACCAGCGCCAGAGCCGAGCGTCCGCCGCCGCCGTTGCTCGCCCCGAGCAGCCCGAGTGCCGCGATCAGATCGAGCGCCAGCAGACCGGCGACAACGCCGCCGGCCGCGAGAGCGGCGGCACTGAGGCGGTCGACGTTGCGCCAGGCGCGCGATGAATCAGGCACGTTCGCAAAATCCGGTCGGCAAGAAGGCGCTGCCGCGCCTGCGAGCTGCGGCCGCGGCGGCGGCCGCCAGTATCGCCGAGGACGGGGCCGCTGCGCCGGCGCGCGACTCACCGTCCGATCGGCGGACCCTGCCGGTCGCAAGGCGGCTGCGGCGGCGCGGCCGCTCAGACGTCGACCTCGACTTCGTTGCCGTGCTCTTCCAGCCAGGCGCGGCGTGCCTGCGCCTCGGCCCGACCCATGAGCATCGTCAGCGTCGCGCGCGTGTGCTCGGCGGCCGCCTCGCCTTGCGTGATCGGCAGCAGCCGGCGCGTATCCGGATTGAGCGTCGTCTCCCAGAGTTGCTCGGCGCTCATCTCGCCCAGGCCCTTGAAGCGGGCGATGCTCGCCGAGCCCTCGCGCACGCCCTCGTCGCCAAGCCGCTCCAGCGTCGCCTCGAGTTCGGCCTCGTCCAGGCAGTACAGGCGGCGCGCCGGGCGGCGGCCGGCGGCCGGCACGTCGACCCGGAACAACGGCGGCCGCGCGACATAGACGTGGCCGGCGTCGAACAAGGCCGGGAAGTGCCGGTAGAACAGTGTCAGCAGCAGCACCTGGATGTGCGCGCCGTCGACGTCGGCGTCGGCCAGGATGCAGATCTTGCCGTAGCGCAGTCCCGACAGGTCCGGGGTCGCGCCGGGGCCGTGCGGATCGACACCGATCGCCACCGCGATGTCGTGCACCTCGGCATTGGCGAACAACCGATCGCGCTCGATCTCCCAGGTATTGAGCACCTTGCCGCGCAGCGGCAGCACCGCCTGGAAGGTCTTGTCGCGTCCCATCTTGGCGCTGCCGCCGGCGGAGTCGCCCTCGACCAGGAACAACTCGTTGCGCGCGATCTCGGTGCTTTCGCAGTCGGTCAGCTTGCCCGGCAGCACCGCCACCGCCGAGCCCCTTTTCTTCTCCACCTTCTGCGCCGCGCGAACGCGCGCCTGCGCCTGGCGGATCGCGAGATCGGCCAGAACGCGACCGTGCTGCGGATGCTGGCTGAGCCAGATCTCCAGCCGCGGGCGCACGAAGTTCGCCACCAGGCGCAGCGCCTCGCGGCTGTTGAGCCGCTCCTTGACCTGCCCCTGGAACTGCGGGTCGAGCACCTTGGCCGAGAGCACGAAGCTGGCGCGCGCGAACACGTCCTCGGGCAGCAGGCGCACGCCCTTCGGCAGCAGCGCGTGCGCATCGACGAAGGCGCGCACGGCGTTGAACATCCCTTCGCGCAGCCCGGCCTCGTGCATGCCGCCGGCCGGGGTCGGGATCAGGTTGACGTAGCTCTCGCGCACCACCGGGCCGTCCTCGGTCCAGGCCAGCACCCAGTGCGCACCCTCGCCCTCGGCGAAGCTGTCGTCGTCGGCGGCGGCGTAGCCTTCGGCCTCGACCGGCGGCAGCAGCGGCGCTGCGCCCAGGGCGCCGAGCAGGTATTGCTGCAGGCCGCCGTCGTAGCGCCAGCGCAGCACGCGCGCCGGCTTCTCGATCGTCAGCGTGACTTCGGCGCCGGGCAGCAGCACCGCCTTCGAGCGCAGCAGACGCTCCAGCTCGTCGGCGGGGATCGCCGCGCTGTCGAAGTAGCGCGGATTCGGCCAGACCCGCACGCGCGTGCCGCTCGTCTTGCCCTCGCCTTTGGCGCTGCGGCTGGCGAGCGGCTCGCGCAACTCGCCGTCGGCGAACGCGATCGTGCTCACCCGGCCGTCGCGCCAGACGGTCACCTCCAGGCGCTGCGACAAAGCGTTGGTGACCGACACACCGACGCCGTGCAGTCCGCCCGAGAACGAGTAGGCGCCGCCGCTGCGCTTGTCGAACTTGCCACCGGCATGCAGCCGCGTGAACACGATCTCGACCACCGGCGCTTTCTCTTCCGGATGCAGCCCGACCGGGATGCCGCGGCCGTCGTCCTCGACGCTGGCGCTGCCATCGGCGTGCAGCGTGACCTCGATGCGCGTGCCGAAGCCGCCCAGGATCTCGTCGCTGGCGTTGTCGATCACCTCCTGCACGATGTGCAGCGGCGAGTCGGTGCGCGTGTACATGCCCGGCCGCTGTTTGACCGGCTCGAGCCCCTTGAGCACGCGGATCGAGTCTTCGCCGTAGGCGGCGGCCGGGCGCTTCGAGCGGGCGGATGCGGGCGATGTCATTCGAAGTGTTCGGACGCTTTGGCGACGGATCGCGCCGCGCGAGACCGGGCGCAGCGCCGGTGTGAATCGGGGCGCGGATTTTATCCACAGCGCCTGTGGATAAGCGCGCCGCAAGATCGCGCAAAGCCAGACGCCACAAGGCTCGCGCTGGAGTGCCCGCGGCGGCGGCAGCAGCGGTTGGCAGTCGGCCCGCCGGTCACTCGCTGCCGGCCAGGCGGCGGGCGCAGGTGGGCGCGATGCGCGCTGGTCCCGCCGGCAGGAATCGAACCTGCATCTGAGTCTTAGGAGGACCCCGTTCTATCCTTTGAACTACGGCGAGCCGCACGGCGCGCTTCGACACAAGGCTGGGCGCGAACGCGGCCGAGTATACGAGGGGCTGCGATCGGCACCGATGCCGGGCTTGCACGCCGCAACCGCGCGCGACACACTGGACAGCGCCGCGGCCGCCCGGCGCACGCCGCGCACCGACGTGTCTGAAGCGAACCCGACCCACCAAGCCCCGTCCGCCCCGACGCGCCGGCTGGCGGCCGTGATGCTGGCCGACGTCGCCGGCTACAGCCGCATGATGGAGCGCGACGAAGCCGGCACCCACCTGCGGCTGCGCGAAGTGCGCGCCGCCGTCACCGACCCGGCGATCGCGCGCCACCAGGGGCGCATCGTGCGCAACAAGGGCGACGACATCCTGGTCGAGTTCGCGAGCGCGGTCGAGGCGCTGTCGTGCGCGGTCGAGATCCAGCGTGCGCTGGCCGAACGCAATCGCGATCTGGCGCCCGACTCGCGCATCGAGTTTCGCATCGGCATCAACGTCGGCGACATCCTGGTCGACGGCCACGAGATCGCCGGCGACGGTGTCAACGTCGCGGCGCGGCTCGAGGCGCTGGCCGCCCCGGGAGAAGTGGCGATCTCACAGGCGGTGCGCGAGCAGGTGCGGCAACTGGTTGGCGTGCGCCTGATCGATGCCGGCGAACATCGGGTCAAGAACATCTCGCGGCCGATCCGCGTCTACAAGGTCAGCAGCGATCCGGCCGCCGGCCGGCGCGCGCGCCTCCGGCGCATGGCGCTCGCCATCCGGCGCGGCGCGGCCTGGGCCGGTGCGCTCTTGCTGGTGGCCGCCGTTTGGTACGGGCTGCAGCCGGCCGCAGTGAGCGAGCCGCCGCGCCAGTCGGCGCTCGTTGCTCCGGCGCTGGCACGCGCCGACGGCGCCGCGCCCGCGGCCGAACAGTTGACCCAGGACCTGACCACCGCACTGTCGCAAACGCTCGCCGGCGTCGTCGTGGCGGCCGGCGCGGCAGCGCAGTTGCGCGGCCGCGACCTCGATCCGCGCAGCGCCGGGCAGCGCCTGAACGTGCGCTACGCGGTCGAGACCACGGTGCTCGCGGTCGAGCCGCGCGTGCGCGTCGCGGCCAGGCTGGTGAGCGCCGAGTCGGGAGCGCAGTTGTGGAGCAGCACGATCGAGCACGACGCGGTGCCGGGCGAGGCGATGCCGGTGGAAGTGGTCGGCCGCCTGACCGACACGCTCGCCGCCGAGGTGCGGCGCGCCGAACTGGCGCGCCCGCTGGCGCCGGGAACCGAGCCCGACGCCTACCTGCTCGCGCTGCGCGCGACGCTCGCCGTGCCCGCCACCGTCAGCGACGCCGAACTGCAGGCCGTGCAGCAACTGTACGAACGGGCGCTGGCGCTCGATTCCGCGCACGTACCGGCGCTGGCGGGCCTGGCGCTGACGCTGGCGATCCAGTCCAACCATGCGCCGGACAGCGCCGCCGCGGCGCCGCTGCTGGCGCGCGCCGACGAACTGACGCTGCGCGCGATCGGCACCGATCCGAAGAACGCCGAAGCCTGGCGCGTGCGCGCGACCGTGCTCCAGTTCCAGGGCCAGCTGGCCGCCGCCACGGAAGCGATCGAACGCTCGCTGGCGCTCAACCCCTACGCCAACGAGTCGCACGCCCAGCGCGGGCTGATCCTGTATGCCTCGGGGCGGGCGGAGGAGTCGCTCGTCGCCTTCGATCGTGCGATCCGGCTCAATCCGGCCGGCGATGCGGTCGGCGTCCACCTCTACCACCGCTGCCGCTCGCTGCTGTTTCTCGGCCGCTACGCCGAGGCGATCGACTCGTGCGTGCGCGCCACCGCCTTCGCGCCCGAGTGGCTCGACTACATGCTGCTCGCCGCCGCCTACGCAATGCACGGCGACGCAAGGCAGGCGGCGGCGGCGCGCGATGAGTTGCTCAAACGGCGCCCGGGCTTTCGCATCTCGTGGCTGCTGCAAGATGGCGCAGCGATGCACGAACTGACGCGCCGCCAGCGCGACCTGCACCTGGTGGCCGGGCTGCGTCGCGCCGGCGTGCCGGAGTGACCGCGGCCGCCGTTCAAACTTTTAGCAGGTGCGCGCGGTAGTGGCGCATTTCGCCGATCGACTCGTAGATGTCGGCCAGCGCCTCGTGCCGGCTCTTCTTCTCGAATGCGCGCACCACCTCGGGTGCCCAGCGCCGGCCGAGTTCCTTGAGCGTGCTGACGTCGAGGTTGCGGTAGTGGAAGAAGGTCTCGAGCGCGGGCATCCAGCGCGCCATGAAGCGCCGGTCCTGGCAGATCGAGTTGCCGCACATCGGCGACTTGCCGGCCGGCACGTAGCGCGCGAGTAAGGCCAGCATCTGCGCCTGCACGTCGGCCTCGTCGCTGCGCGAGGCGCGCACGCGCTCGGTCAGCCCGGAGCGCGCGTGAGTCGCCGTGTTCCACGCATCCATTCCCGCCAGCACCGACGCCGGCTGGTGCACGACCAGCACCGGCAACTCGGCGATCACCTCGAGCCGGGCGTCGGTGATCACCGCGGCCAGTTCGAGCACGCGGTCCGAGTCCGGGTTCAGCCCGCTCATTTCCATGTCGATCCAGACCAGGTTGCTGTCGTCGAAGCGGTGGTCGCGGGGACGTTCGTGCACGAGCGCTCCGAGGGTTGACGCCGATCGGGCGATTCTGGCACGCCGGATATCATTGGCTCGCCTGCCGCCGCGCCCCTGCGGCCTGGCACCCGACTCGACCGCCGATGGTTCTCGCCTTCACGCTGCTGTTCGTCGCCTTCCTGCTGCTCATGGTCGGGCTGAAGCTCTGGCTCGCCCAGCGCCAGATCAGGCACGTGGCGCGGCACGCCGACCGCGTCCCGGCGCAGTTCGAAGCGCGTGTCACGCTCGCCGCGCACCGGCGCGCCGCCGCCTACACGATCGCCCGGCAGCGCTTCGCCATGCTGCGCACGGCGGCCAGCGCGGCGCTGCTGGTGGCGCTGACGCTGCTCGGCGGTTTGCAGGCGCTCGCCGGAGTGCTGGCGCCGCCGCTCGGCAGCGGACTGCTGTTCCAGGTCGGCATCGTCGCCGTGGTGGTGGCCGTGGTCAGCGCGCTCGACCTGCCCTTCGAGTGGTACCGGCAGTTCCGCATCGAGCAGGCGTTCGGCTTCAACCGCATGACGCCGGCGATGTTCCTGACCGACACCGTCAAGTCCTTCCTCCTGGCGGCGGCGCTCGGCCTGCCGATCACGGCGATCGTCCTGTGGCTGATGCAGGCCGCCGGCGCGCTGTGGTGGCTGTACGCGTGGGTCGTGTGGGTGGCATTCAACGCGCTCGTGCTGCTGCTGTATCCGACCGTGATCGCACCGCTGTTCAACAAGTTCGAGCCGCTGCGCGACGCCGCGCTCGCCGCCCGCATTCAGGCTCTGCTCGATCGCACCGGCTTCTCCAGCCGCGGCGTGTTCGTGATGGACGGCTCGCGCCGCTCGGCGCACGGCAACGCCTACTTCACCGGGCTCGGCCGCGGCAAGCGGATCGTGTTCTTCGACACCCTCATCGAGCGGCTGCTGCCGGCCGAGATCGAGGCGGTGCTGGCGCACGAGCTCGGGCACTTCAAGCTGCGCCACATCGCCAAGCGGCTCGCATTCTCGTTCCTCGCGAGCCTCGGCTTCCTGGCGCTGCTCGGCTGGCTGATCGAGCAGCCCTGGTTCTACCTCGGCCTCGGAGTGCAGCCGCTGCTCGACACCGGCGCCCGCAACGACGGCCTGGCGCTGGTGCTGTTCGTGCTGGTGCTGCCGGTGTTCACCTTCGTGCTGGCGCCGCTCGGCAGCCTGCTGTCGCGCCGGCACGAATACCAGGCCGACGACTTCGCCGCCCGCCACGCGCGCGCCGAGGATCTGGTGAGCGCACTGGTCAAGCTCTACCAGGACAATGCCGCCACCCTCACCCCCGACCCGCTGCACTCGGCCTTCTACGATTCGCACCCGCCGGCGGCGCTGCGCATCGGCCGCCTACTGCAGGCGCGCACGCCGGCAACAGCGCTGAATCCGACCTGAAGTCCGCCACAACGATGCCGAACCTCGCCGAACTGCTGCAGCGACACTGCCGCCACCGCGAAGGCGAGCCGCTGCCCGAGGCGCAGATCGCCGAGCAGCTTCGCCTGCTGCCGCACTGGCGGCACGAAGCGGGCGCGCTGGTGCGCGAGTACCGCTTCGGCAACTACTACGAGACGCTCGCCTTCGTGAACGCGCTCGCCTTCGTCGTGCACCGCGAGGACCACCACCCGGATCTCGTGGTCTCCTACGCGCGCTGCGAGGTGCGCTTCAACACCCACTCGGTCGGCGGTGTCTCGGAGAACGACTTCATCTGCGCCGCCAAGGCCGACGCCTTGTTCGCGCAACGATACAGCGCGACTTGCGCTTGAAGGTCGCCAGTCGGGCCCGAAGCCCGCGACCGGCGCCCGCGCCGGTCGGACCGCCGAGCCTCACTGATGCAGCCGAAGGAAGCAGTCAGAGCGGGCGCGGCCGAGACCGCGCCCTGCGCGCGCGCGTGATCGCCACCTTCGGCCGCCACTGCCTGGTCCGCAGCGAGGAGCACGCCGATGCGCCGCTGCTGACCGCGACCCGGCGCGGCAAGCGCACCGACGTCGTGGTCGGCGATCTGGTGCATTGCTCGGCCAGCGACGATCAGGCGACGATCGAGTCGATCGAAGCGCGCCGCAACCTGCTGTTCCGCACCGACGCCCACCGCGTCAAGGAACTTGCCGCCAACATCGACCAGGTAGCGATCGTGTTCGCGCCGCAGCCGCCGTTCAATCCACACTTCGTCTGGCGCGCGCTGGTGGCGGCGCGCGCCGCCGGCATCGCGGCGCTGGCGGTGCTCAACAAGACCGACGTCGCTGACGGCCTCGACTCCGCGCGAGCGGCGCTGGCGCAGTTGGCGCGGCTCGGGGTGGCGACGCTGGCGCTCTCGGCACGCGCCGAACCGCACGCGGCGCGCGAGCGTCTGCTGGCCGCCGCCGGCGGTCGCGCGACCTTGCTGGTGGGCCAGTCGGGCATGGGCAAGAGCACGCTGCTCAATGTGCTGGTCGATGCGCGGGCGCGCACCCAGGACTACTCGCGGCGCCTGAACGTCGGCAAGCACACGACCACCGCCTCGCGCTGGTTCGACCTCGCCGGCGGCGGCGCCTTGATCGACACACCCGGTTTCACTGCCTTCGGCCTCGCGCACCTGTCGCTGGCGCAGCGGGCGGCGGCGCTGCCGGATTTCGAGCCCTTTGTCGGTCGCTGCCGGTTCGCCGACTGCCGCCATCTGAGCGAGCCGGACTGCGCGGTGCGCGCGGCACTGGCAGGCGACGAAATCAGCGCCGCACGCTACGCTTTCTATGCTGAACTGGCGGCCGAGACCCGACGCTGAGCAAGACTGCACCGATGAAGCTGCTGCTGCACTGCGACCACCCGCTGCAGGCCGAGCACTACGCCAACGTGCTGCGTGCCGCCGGCATCGGCTGCTCGGTGCGCAATGCCACGCTGGCCGGCGCGCTCGGCGAGATTCCATTCCTCGAGTGCGCGCCGCAGATCTGGATCGACCACGCGCTCGACGCCGCGCGCGCGCGCGAACTGATCGCCAGCGTCCAGCAGCCGCTCGATGCGCCGCCCTGGGTCTGCGGCCAATGCGGCGAATCGATCGAGGCCCAGTTCGGCGCCTGCTGGCGCTGCGCGACCTCGCGTCCGGCGTGACCGCCCGGCGCGCGGGCGTCAGGTGAACCAGGCGGCGAGCGACAACAACAGCAGCAGGATCAGCCAGAGCACGAGCGCCCGCCACACCAGGCCGATGCCCGAGTGCAGGCCGCGCGGTTCGGGCTCGGCCAGGCTGGCGCCTTCCTCGCCCGGTTCGTCGAAGACCCGCGCCACCTCGGCCTTGGCCAACACGCGCACCCCGAGCGCGCCGCTTGCAGCGGCCAGCAGCAGCGTGCAGTCGTCGGCCGGCAGCGCCGCGGCCGCCGGCGCCACCCGCGCCGCCTGCCGCCAGCCGTAGATCGCGCCCTCGAAGTCACCGACGACCGCGAAGCCGATCGCCGTCAGGCGCACCGGCAGCCAGTCGAGTACGCGCAACGCCTGCTGCGCGAACGCGCCGAAGCGGTCGACGTTGACGCCCGTCGCCGGCGGCCGGTTCCAGCGGCGCGCCAGGTAATCGGCGGCGCGATACAGGATCGGGCCCACCGGGCCCGGCAGCAGCACAAACCAGAAGAACACGCCGAACACGCGCCGATGCGACAGCAGCAGACCACGCTCCATCGTCTGTCGCACGACTTCTTCGATCGGCAGATCGGCGGCGTCGAACGACGGATCCTCGTGCCGGCGCCACTGCGTCAGCGCGCGCCGCGCGCCGGCGAGATCGCCGCCGTCGAGCGCGATCCGAATCTCGGTGATCGGATGGCTGAACTGGCGAAAGCCGATGGTCGCGTACAGCGCGGCGATGTTGACCGCCAGGGCAAGCCAGGCCGAGACCTGCCAGGCGAGCGCGTAGATCGCCAGCGCCGCCAGCGTGGCGCCACCGACCAACGCCAGCCAGGCGTAGGCGCCGTGGCGCGGCTGGCCGGCGTTCATGCCGCGTTCGGCGGCATCGGCCAGCGACTCGACGGCAGCGCCGAGCGTCGAGCGCGCCGGCAGGGGACGGACCTGCTCGAGCAGCAGCGTGATCAGCAGGGCGATGAAACTCATTGAGCTCGGGTCTCGCGGTGACCGGCGCGTCGCACGCTCGCGCGCGCACGCCGCCGTCCTCAGACGTCGTGGCGGATGCAGATCTTGCCGAAGTGCGCACCGCTCTTCAGATACGACAGCGCTTCGTGCAACTGGCCGAAGGCGAACACGCGGTCGATCACCGGTCGCAGCCGATGCTGCTCGACGGCGCGCAGCATCGCCTCGAAGCCGTCGCGGTGGCCGACGGTGATGCCCTGCAGCCGCACCTGGCGCGTGACCACCAGTCCGAGCGGCGCGGCCAGTGCCGAGCCGGAGAGCACGCCGATCATCGCGATCGTGCCACCCGGACGGATTGCACGCAGCGATTGCGGCAGCGTCTTTTCGCCGCCCAGTTCGATGATCTGATCGAAGCCGCGGCCGCCGGCGATCTCCTTCGCCGGTCTCGACCACTCGGGCGTCGTCGTGTAGTTGATGCCGGCGTCCGCACCTAGTTGCCTGGCGCGCGCGAGTTTGTCGTCACTGGAGGAAGTCACCGTCACGTGCGCGCCCATGAGCTTGGCGAACTGCAACGCGAACAGCGCCACGCCGCCGGTGCCCTGCACCAGCACGCGTGCGCCGGGGCGCAGGCTGTCGCAGCCGACGAGCGCGCTCCAGGCGGTGAGCGCCGCGCACGGCAGCGTCGCCGCCTCTTGGTCGGACAGATGCGCCGGCACCTTGACCACGCCGTGCTCGGACAGGCACATGTAATCGGCCATCGCGCCGTCCATCGGTCCGCCGAGCGTTCGCGTCATCCGCTCGAGGTCCGGTTCGCCGGCGATCCAACCTTGATGGAAGCACGGGCAAACGCGGTCGCCGACCTGCACCCGCCGCACATCGGCACCGACCTCGACCACTTCGCCGACGCCGTCGGACACCGGGATCAACGGCAGGTTGCCGGTGAACGAGCCGTAGCCGCGGTTCGGCACGACCAGATCGCGATAGTTGAGCGACGCTGCCTTCATCTTCAGCAGCACCTCGCCCGCCCCGGGTTTCGGCTCCGGGCGCGTGGCCAACCGCAGATGCTCGAAGCCCCAGTCGTCCTGGATCTGGAACACGCGCATGGCGTCTACTGCGGCAGCGCCGGGATCGACCGCACCGACAGCACGCCGGCGACCGCGGCGACGGCGTCGATCACGCTGCTGTCGACCGGGCTGTCGACGTCGACCAGCGTGTAGGCCATCTCGCCGCGGCTCTTGTTGATCATGTTATGGATGTTCAGCCCCGCCTTGGCCATCGCGGTCGAGATCTGGCCGAGCATGTTCGGCACGTTGGCGTTGGCCACGCCGACGCGCCACTGCGACTCGCGCGCCATCTCGACGTTCGGGAAGTTCACCGCGTTGACGACGTTGCCGTTCTCCAGAAAGTCGCGCACCTGCTCGACCACCATCACCGCGCAGTTGTCCTCCGCCTCGGCGGTCGAGGCGCCAAGATGCGGCAGGGCGATCGCGTTCGGCACCTGCGCCAGCAGCGGCGACGGGAAGTCGCACAGGTAGGCCTTGAGCTTGCCCGCGCGCAGTGCCTGCGCGACCGCCTCCTCGTCGACGATCGCATCGCGCGCGAAGTTCAGCAGCACCGCGCCCGGCCTCATCGCCGCCAGCCGCTTGTCGTCGATCAGGTGGCGGGTAGCGGCGAGCAGCGGCACGTGCAGGGTGACGAAGTCGGCGTGCTTGAGCAGTTCCTCGATCGAGTTCGCCTTGCGCACGCCCGAGTGCAGCCGCCAGGCGGCGTCGACCGTGATCTGCGGGTCGAAGCCCACCACCTTCATGCCGAGCTTGAGCGCCGTCTCGGCGACCAGGCCGCCGATCGCGCCCAGGCCGACCACGCCGAGCGTGCGATGCGGCAGCTCGATGCCGGCGTACTGCTTCTTGCCTTCCTCGACCCGCGCCTCGAAGTCCAGCGCCTGCGGCGCCAGTTCGGCGACGAAGCGCAGCGCCGGCACCAGGTTGCGCGCGCCGATCAGCAGCGCCGCCAGCACGAGCTCCTTGACCGCGTTGGCGTTCGCCCCTGGCGCGTTGAACACCGGCACGCCGCGGCGCGACATCTGCGCCACCGGGATGTTGTTGGTGCCGGCGCCGGCGCGGCCGATCGCCTTGACGCTGGCTGCGATCGGCATCGAGTGCAGATCGGCCGAGCGCAGCAGGATCGCGTCCGGATAATCGGCATGCTTCGACACCGCGTAGCGGTCGTGCGGCAGGCGCGCCAGCCCGTGAGCGGAGATGTTGTTCAGCGTCAGGATCTTGTACTTGACCATGCTCGACTCCCCTCGCCCCTGGCGGCGCAGGCACCGGCGGCGTGGCGGCTCAGCCGGCGCGGCGCTCGAACTCGCGCAGGTAATCGACCAGCGCCTGCACGCCTGCGATCGGCATCGCGTTGTAGATCGAGGCGCGCATGCCGCCGACCGCGCGGTGCCCCTTCAGTTGCAGCAGCCCGCGCGCCTGCGCGCCCTTCAGAAACTCGCCGTCGAGCCTGTCGTCGCGCAGCTTGAACGGCACGTTCATTCGCGAGCGGTCTTCCTTGCGCACCGGGTTGTAGTAGAAATCGGTCGAGTCCAGGCAGTCGTACAGCAGCTTCGCCTTGACGACGTTCCGGCTCTCGATCGCCGGCAGCCCGCCCTGCGCCAGCAGCCACTCGAACACCAGCCCGGCGATGTAGATCGCGTAGGTGGGCGGGGTGTTCAGCATCGAGTCGGCCGCGGCCTGCTCCTGCCAGTGAAACGCCGACGGCGTGATCGCCAGAGCGCGACCCAGCAGGTCCTTGCGTACGATCACCAGCGTCAGTCCCGCCGGTCCGACATTTTTCTGCGCGCCGGCGTAGATGACACCGTACTGCGAGACATCGATCGGCCGCGACAGGATGTGCGACGACATGTCGGCCACCAGCGGCACGCTGCCAAGCTGCGGCGTCCAGTGATACTCGACGCCGCCGATCGTCTCGTTGGTGCACACGTGCAGGTAGGCGGCGTCGGGCGAGAGCTGCCAGCTCGCAGGCACCGGCACGTAGGTGAAGTTCCGGTCTTCGCTCGAAGCGGCGATGTTCACCTGCGCATACTTCCGCGCCTCCTTGATCGACTTCTTCGACCACTCGCCGGTGTTGACAAAGTCGATCACCCTGCGCTCGGCTGCCAGACCTCCGAGCAGGTTCATCGGCACGATCGCGTTCTCGCCGATCGCACCGCCCTGCAGGAACAGCACCTCGTAGTCGTCGCCGATCGCCAGCAGCGTGCGCAGATCGGCTTCGGCCTTGTCGGCGATCGCGATGAACTCCGGGCCGCGATGGCTCATCTCCATCACCGACATGCCGCTGCCGTGCCAGTCGAGCATCTCGGCGGCGGCACGTTGCAGGACTTCCTTCGGCAGCACCGCGGGGCCGGCGCTGAAGTTGTAGACGGTCATGGCTTGTTCCAGGCGGTGACAGCGACGCCCACTTTAGCCGATCGCGGCAATGCGGCCGTGATCCGCTCGCGTGGCTGCGCGCGCACACGGGCGATCGCGCAGCCGCTGCCGGCCGTCATCGACCGACCGCGTCCGCCCGGCGCTCAGGCGCGCAGCAACTGGTACAGATTGCGCAGCATCGCCGCGGTCGCGCCCCAGATGAAGTAGCGACGCGCGGCGCCGGTCCAGGGCATCGCATAGAAAGTGCGCGCGGCGCCCGCGAAGTCGATCCGCCGGCGTTCGTGGTTGGCCGGATCCATCAGGAAGGCGAGCGGCACCTCGAAGGCTTCGGCGACCTCGAACCGATCCAGCCTCAGGACCGGTGCGCGCTCGATCAACCCGATCACCGGCGTCACTTCGTAACCGGTGGCCGTCAGGTACGGCGGCAGGGCTCCGATGACGTCGACCGCGGCCGACGGCAGGCCGATCTCCTCCTCGGTCTCGCGCAGCGCCGTGTGCACCCGATCGCGATCGCTGGCGTCGGCGCGGCCGCCGGGAAAGCTCACCTGGCCGGCATGCTCCTGCAGATGCGCGCTGCGCCGGGTCAGCAGCACGGTCGGCACCGGCGCGTCGATCAGCAGCGGCATCAGGACCGCCGCCGGCCGGATCGGCGCCTCGGTGCTACGCCAACGGCCGTCGCTGCGCAGCTCCGGCGTCCAGGCGGGCGGGTCGCCAATCCGCCGGCGCAGGGCGGCGGCGCTCAGCCGCTCGATTGGCACCGGCGCGCCGCGCTCCGCGGGCAGTGCAAAGTCGGGGTCGTGCGGGATCGACTCCGGGTCGAAGGCAGGCACCCGCGCCGGCGCGCGTGGCTCGCCCAAGTCCGCCGCTGCCATGGGCGACCGGCCGATCAGTCTGGGGCAGCAGTGCCGATCGGCGCGGCGGCGCGCGCCGAACGGCAGCGTCACTCGCCCTTGGCCTCGTCGGCTGCGACGCGCACGCCCTTGTGGGCGAGCTTCTCGCGGATGCGCGCCGACTTGCCGGAGCGATCGCGCAGGTAGTACAGCTTGGCGCGGCGCACGTCGCCGCGGCGCTTGACCTCGATCGAGGCGATCGACGGCGAATAGAGCTGGAAAGTGCGCTCGACGCCCTCGCCGCTGGAGATCTTGCGCACGATGAACGACGAGTTGATGCCGCGGTTGCGGCGCGCGATCACCACGCCCTCGTAGGCCTGGGCGCGCTTGCGCGTGCCTTCGATCACGTTGACGTTGACCACCACGGTGTCGCCGGGCGCGAACTCGGGCAGCGCCTTGCCGCCGCTGATGCGCGCCATCTCTTCCTGTTCCAGCTTCTGAATCAAGTTCATCTCAAGCTCCTCGAACCATCGTGGTCGGCATCGGCTGCGATGTTCTCGCCGTCCCAGAGGATGGGGTCAGTCTGCGGCGGACCGCTCCGCCGGTGTTCGCGCCGGATGGCGCAATTCCTCGTCCAACGCCTTCAGCACCCGCTCGTCGCGCGCATCGAGCCGGCCCTGGCGGCGCGCCCGCTCGAGCAGTTGCGGCCGCAGCTCGCAGGTGCGCCGCAAGGCCTGCTCGCGCCGCCAGAGCGCGATCTGCGCATGATGCCCGGACAGCAGCACCGCCGGCACCGGAGCGTCGCGCCAAACCTCCGGCCGAGTGTAGTGCGGCGCATCGAGCAGATCCTGCGCGAACGACTCGTCCTGCGCCGAAGCCTCCTTCAGCGCGCCCGGCAGTTGCCGGACGACGGCGTCGATCAGCGCCATCGCGCCGATCTCGCCGCCACTGATCACGAAGTCGCCGATCGACACTTCCTCGTCCACATAGCGGTCGAGGAAGCGCTGATCGATGCCCTCGTAGCGGCCGCAGACCAGCACCAGACCGGTAGCGCCGTCGGCCGCCCAGGCGCGCACGCGCGCATCGTCGAGCGGCCGCCCCGCCGGCGCCAGCGCCAGCACCCGGCTCGCCGGCAGCGCCGCCGCGCGCTGCGCAGCGAGCGCCGCCTCGACCGCCAGCGCCAGCGGCTCGGCCAGCATCACCATGCCGGGGCCGCCGCCGAACGGCCGGTCGTCGACGCTGCGGTGGCTGTCGCTCGTGAAGTCGCGCGGATTCCACGCCTGCAACCGCCAGCGGCCCTCGTCGTGCGCGCGGCGCGTGATGCCGTGCTCGCGCAGCACCTCGAACATCGGCGCAAACAGCGTGATGACATCGAAACGCACGCTGCCTCCCGCACTCTGCGTCCGCATTGAGCCGCCTACCGCGCCCCGCTCATGACCACTCAGCCTGCCAGTCGACGCGGATCACGCGCGCCGCGAGGTCCACCTCGTCGACGTAGGCCGGCACCAGAGGCAGCAGCAGCGACGACTCGTCGACCGCGACCCGGATCAGTTCGTGCACGCCGTTGCTCAGGACTTCGCTCACGCGGCCCAGGCACTCGCCTTGCCGATTGACCACCTTCAGGCCGATGAGATCGGTCCAGTAGAACTCGCCTGCCGGCAGCGGCGGAAACTCGCTGCGCGCCACGCACACGACCGCCCCGCGCAACGCGTCGACCTCCTCCGGCTGGTCGCAGCCGTGCCACTTGGCGAGCAGCAGAGCGCCGTGCCGCCGCAGCGCGCCGACCGTCACCTGGCGCTCGCCGCCGCGGCTGCGCAACCACCAGAGCGCGGCGCCGCGCAGCACGGTTGCCTCGGCATCGTAGGGCGCGATCCGCACCCAGCCCTGAACGCCGTAGGCGCCGCGCACGACGCCGAGGGCCACCAGATCGGCCGGCACGGCCGGCCCGACGGCGGCGCCCTTCAGGCGGCCGCGCTACCGAACTGCTTGACCAGCCGCGCCACCGTCGGCGACATCAGCGCCCCGACCCCGGTCCAGTAGGTGAGGCGGTCGGCGGCGATACGAAACCTGGCATCGCCCTCGGCCGCGACCGGGTTGTAGAAGCCGACGCGCTCGATGAAGCGGCCGTCGCGCGCGCTGCGCGAATCGGTGGCGACAATGTTGAAGAACGGACGCTTCTTGGCGCCGCCCCGGGCAAGACGAATGACGACCATGTGCCAATCCTCTGCGACCGGCGCCGCAAGCGCCGGCCGATGACCGCAAGCTCGGCCGCAAGCCGGCCAAGTCCGGAAAAAGGACGCGATTTTAGCCGTCTGCCGGCGGTTCGGGCAAACCGCTGCCGGCCACGGGCGCGTGGCCGGCGCCGTGCCGCAAGCCGCCCGTATCATCGGCGCGAACCCCGCCCAGCTCAACGCCTCGACCGGTGTCTGCCCCGTTTCGCCACAAGGCGCTCGCCGCCGCCCTCGCCTTCCTGTTCGGCGCCGCCGGTCTGGAGCGGCTGTACCTGGCTCAACGGCGGTGGTGGCTGCCGCTGGCGGTCAGCGCGGCCATGCTGCCGCTGCTGATCGGTGTGCGCAACTGGTACCAGACCCCGGCCTTCTTCGTCCTGATGGTGCCGGTGATCGCCGGTTTCATCCACGCGCTGTGGCTGGCGTTGATGCCGGACGAACAGTTCGATGCCCGCTTCAATGCGGCCAGCGATCGGCGCAACGCCAGCGGCTGGAACGCAGTGCTGGTGGCGATCGTCACCCTGATGGTCGGCGCGACCGTTCTGGTGACCACCCTGGCGCTGCTGTTCCAGACCTACTTCGAGCACATGCTCGGCGCAGCGCGCTGACGCCGGCGCGCGCGGCCACGGTCAGAACTGCGCCGCCGACAGCGCGAGCACGCCGTCGGCGCCGCCGACGATGCTTTCGCGCAGCCCGTCGGCCTGGGTCAGCATGTGGTCGGCGAAGTAGCGGGCGGTGGCGATCTTCGCTTGCAGGAAGTCGCTGTCGGCGTCGCCGTCGTCGAGGCGCCGGCGCGCCGCCAGCGCCGCGCGCGCCAGCATCCAGCCGCCAGCCGTGATCCCGGCCAGACGCAGGTAGGCGACCGAGCCCGCATGCACGGCGCGCGGGTCGGAGCGCGACTGCGCGACCACGTAGTCGACCACCCGCTCGCAGGCGTCGGCTGCCGCCGCCAGGCGCCGGCCGATCGCCGCCAGGTCGCGGTCGGCGTCGGCCTGCGACAACGCCGCGACGGTCGCCCGCACCTGGGCGATCAGGTCGCGCGCGACGGCGCCGCCGTCGCGCGCAGTCTTGCGGCCGACCAGATCGTTGGCCTGGATCGCGGTCGTGCCTTCGTAGATGGTCAGGATGCGCGCGTCGCGATAGAACTGCGCGGCGCCGGTCTCCTCGATGAAGCCCATGCCGCCGTGCACCTGGATGCCGGCCGAGGCCACCTCGATCGCCGTCTCGGTGCTCCAGCCCTTGACGATCGGCACCAGGAACTCGTAGGTCGAGCGCGCGCGCTGGCGCAGATCCGCCTGTGCATGCCGGTGCGCGATGTCGTGCTGCGCCGCGGCCAGGTAGGCGAGCGCGCGCGCCGCCTCGGTGTTGGCGCGCATGAACATCAGCAGGCGGCGCACGTCCGGGTGCTGGATGATCGCCACCGGCCCGCGCGATCCCTCGACCGCCCGGCTCTGCACGCGCTCGCGCGCATAGGCGACCGCCATCTGGTAGGCACGATCCGACAACGCCACGCCCTGCACGCCGACCTGGAAGCGGGCCGCGTTCATCATGATGAACATGGTCTCGAGGCCGCGGTTTTCCTCGCCCACCAGGTAGCCGATCGCGCCGGGGCCGACCTCGCCCTTGCCGTCGCCGAAGATCAGCACGCAGGTCGGACTGGCCTTGATGCCGAGCTTGTGCTCGATCGAGGCGCAGTAGACGTCGTTGCGCTGGCCGAGCGCGCCATGCGCGTCGACCATCACTTTCGGCACCAGGAACAGCGAGATGCCCTTGACGCCCTCGGGCGCGTTCGGCGTGCGCGCCAGCACGAGATGGATGATGTTGTCGGCGAGATCGTGTTCGCCGTAGGTGATGAAGATCTTCTGCCCGGCGAGACGGTAGCTGCCGTCGGCCTGCGGCAGCGCGCGCGTGCGCACCTGCGCCAGGTCGGAACCGGCCTGCGGCTCGGTCAGGTTCATCGTCCCGGTCCAGCGGCCGTCGATCAGGCGCGGCACGTACAGTTCCTGCTGCTCGGGCGAGCCGGCGGTCATCAGCGCCTCGATCGCACCGTCGGTGAGCAGCGGACAGAGCGCGAACGACAGGTTGGCCGCCTGCAGCATCTCCAGGCAGGGCGTGGCCACCAGCTTGGGCAGACCCTGGCCGCCGTACTGCGGCGGATGCTGGACACCCTGCCAGCCAGCCTGGACGAAGGCCTCGAAGGCCTGGCGGAAGCCGGGGGTGGTGATCACCCGGCCGTCTTCCCAGCGCGACGGGTTGCTGTCGCCGGCGCGGTTCAGCGGCGCCACCACCTGCGCGCAGAAGCGCGCGCTTTCCTCGAGCACGGCAGCGACCGTGTCGTCGCCGGCGTCTTCACCGCCCGGCAGGCGCTGCACCTGCGCCAGTCCGACCTCGCGCAGCGTGAACATCATGTCCTTGATCGGGGCGACGTAGCTCATCGTGTCATTCCGCAAAGGGTTCGGGGCACAGAGCCACGGTCCGCCGCCGCCCTGCGTCCCGCCGAGTCGATCGAAGGCCGATTCGCGCGCCAGCCGCTCAGCCGAGTTCCTTGACCAGTTGCGGCACCAGCTCGAACAGATCGCCGACCAGCCCGTAGTCGGCGCTGGCGAAGATCGGCGCCTCCGGATCCTTGTTGATCGCGACGATCACCTTGGAGTCCTTCATTCCGGCCAGGTGCTGGATCGCGCCCGAGATGCCGACCGCGATGTAGAGCTGCGGCGCCACCACCTTGCCGGTCTGGCCGACCTGCCAGTCGTTGGGCGCGTAGCCGGCGTCGACCGCCGCGCGCGAGGCGCCGAGCGCGGCGTTGAGTTTGTCGGCCAGCGCGTCGAGCAGCTTGAAATTCTCCGCCGCCCCCAGGCCCCGGCCGCCGGCCACCACCACGCGCGCGCCCTGCAGCTCCGGCCGGTCGCTCTTGGCGAGCGCGCGCGAGACGAATTGCGACAGGCCGGAATCGGCCACCGCCGCCACCGGCTCGACC
>Ga0208100_100134_pt1 | contig 31009 bp, 30 predicted proteins | sample SubbioR11_8A_Aug_FD_184817 | JGI IMG/M metagenome (GOLD analysis project Ga0208100, IMG submission 184817) | Serpentinite rock and fluid subsurface biosphere microbial communities from McLaughlin Reserve, California, USA - CR11_8A_Aug (SPAdes) | ecosystem: Environmental > Terrestrial > Deep... | reverse complement strand
ATACAATTCAACGGTTCCAATTCCAGATCGGAACGGCGTTTTGATGGACACCAAGCTCTACCGGCCGCTGCTCGCAGCCCTCGCGCTGGCCCTGGCAGGGCCGCTGGTACAGGCGCAGGCACCGGCGGCCGCGCCAGCGGCGCCGACCCAGGAGCTCAGGATCGGGGTCGTCGACATCCAGCGCGTGCTGCGCGACTCGCAGCCGGCGCGCGCCGCGCAGGCCAAGCTCGAGGCCGAGTTCAGCCGCCGCGAGCGCGAGCTGACCGAGATGGCGACCCGGCTGCGCACGGCCTCCGAGCGGCTCGAGCGCGAGGGGCCGACGCTGTCCGAGACCGACCGCAGCCGCCGCCAGCGCGAGCTCGTCGAGCAGGACCGCGAGTTCCAGCGCCAGCGCCGCGCGTTCCAGGAAGACCTCGCCCAGCGCCGCAACGAGGAGCTCGCCCAGGTTCTCGAGCGCGCCAACCGCGTCGTGCGCCAGATCTTCGAGCAGGAGCGCTACGACCTGATCCTGCAGGAAGTGGTGTTCGCCGGGCCGCGTGTCGACATCACGCGGCGTGTGATCGACGCCCTCAACGCCGGCCGGTGACGACCAGCGCCACGCTCGGCGAGATCGTCGCGGCGCTCGGGGGCGAACTCGACGGCGACGCCGCGCGGCGCATCGAGCGCATCGGCGCGCTCGCCGAGGCCGACGCCGCCACGCTGTCGTTCGTCGCCCAGCCGCGCTACGCGGCGCTGCTGGCTTCCACCGCCGCCGGCGGCGTGATCGTCAGCCCCGCGCTGCGCGCGCAGGTCGGCGCCGGCACCGCGACGATCACCACGGCCGACCCCTACCTGTACTTCGCCCGGCTCACGCAGTGGTGGGCCGCGCGCCGCGACCCGCCCGAGCCGCCGGGCATCCATGCCAGCGCCGTCGTCGAGCCGGGCGCGGTGGTCGATGCCCAGGCCCGCGTCGGCGCCCTGGCCTATGTCGGGCGCGGTGCGCGCATCGCCGCCGGCGTGGTCATCGGGGCCCAGGCCCATGTCGGGCGCGACGCGGTCGTCGGCGAGGGCAGCCGAATCGCGGCGCGGGCCTACATCGGCGAGCGCTGCCGGCTCGGCGCGCGCTGCGTCGTCCAGCCCGGCGCGGTCATCGGCGGCGACGGCTTCGGCTTCGCGCCCGATCGCGACGCGCAGGGCCGCTGGGTCAAGATCGAGCAGCTCGGCGCGGTGCTCGTCGGCGACGACGTCGAAATCGGCGCCAACACCTGCATCGACCGCGGCGCGCTCGGCGACACCGTGATCGCCGAGGGCGCCAAGCTCGACAACCTGATCCAGGTCGCGCACAACGTGCGCATCGGCGCGCACACCGCGATCGCCGGCTGCGTCGGCATCGCCGGCAGCGCGACGATCGGCGCGCACTGCCTGATCGGCGGCGCGGCGATGATCGCCGGCCACCTCGAGATCGCCGACCACGTGCGCATCTCCGGCGGCACGCTGGTCAGCCATTCGATCAAACGCCCCGGCCACTACACCGCGGTCTTCCCGCTCGACGACAATGCCGCCTGGGAGAAGAACGCGGCGACGCTGCGCCAGCTCCACCGGCTGCGCGAGCGCGTGCGCGAACTCGAGAAGAAGACCGCCGGCTGAAATCCGCGTGCGCGCGCCAGAGCCCGCCCGCGCCAGCTCACCCCGACGATGGACATCCACCAGATCCTCAAGCGCCTGCCGCACCGCTACCCGTTCGTGCTGGTCGACCGCGTCGTCGAGATCGAACCGGGGCGCCGGCTGCTCGCGCTCAAGAACGTCTCGATCAACGAGCCGTACTTCGTCGGCCACTTCCCCGGCCGGCCGGTGATGCCCGGCGTGCTGATGCTCGAGGCGCTGGCGCAGGCCGGCGCGCTGCTGTCGTTCGACACCGCCGGCATCGTCGTCGACGAGCGCACGCTGTTCTACTTCGCCGGCATCGACAACGTGCGCTTCAAGCGCGTCGTCGAGCCCGGTGACCAGCTCCTGCTCGACGTGACCCTGCTGCGCCAGCGCCAGGGCCTGTTTCGCTACGCCGCGCAGGCCCGCGTCGGCGCCGAGGTCGCGGTCGAGGCCGAGCTGATGTGCGTGGTCCGGCGCGACGAGTGAGGCGGCGATGGCGCGCATCCACCCGACCGCACTGGTCGACCCCGGCGCCGAGCTGGCCGACGACGTCGAGGTCGGCGCCTACACGCTGATCGGCGCGCGGGTGCGCATCGGCGCCGGCACCACGGTCGGCGCGCATTGCCAGATCGACGGCTGCACGACGATCGGCCGCGACAACCGGATCTGGTCGCACTGCGCGCTCGGCGGCGCGCCGCAGGACAAGAGGTACGCCGGCGAGCCGACCGCGCTGGTCATCGGCGAGCGCAACACGATCCGCGAGTTCTGCACCTTCAACACCGGCACCGTGCAGGGCGGCGGCGTGACCCGGCTCGGCGACGACAACTGGATCATGGCCTACGTCCATCTGGCCCACGACTGCCAGGTCGGCAGCCAGACCATCCTGGCCAACAACGCGACCCTGGCCGGGCATGTGCAGGTCGGCGACTGGGCCATCGTCGGTGGCCTGACCGGCGTGCACCAGTTCAGCCGCATCGGCGCGCATGTGATGGTCGGCTTCGGCAGCGCGGTGACGCAGGACGTGCCGCCGTTCATGCTGGTCGATGGCAACCCGCTGGCCGTGCGCGGCTTCAACGTCGAGGGGTTGCGCCGGCGCGGCTTCGGCGCCGCGCGCATCGCGACGGTCAAGCAGATGCACCGCCTGCTCTACCGCCACGGCAAGACGCTCGAGCAGGCGCGCGCCGAGATCGCCGCGCTGGCCGAGACCACGCCCGAGGCCGCTGCCGACGTCGAGGCGATGCTCGACTTCCTCGCGGCTTCGACGCGCGGCATCGCCCGCTGACGCCGCCGATGGCCACCGCAGCGCCACCGCGGCTGGCGATGGTCGCCGGCGAGGCCTCGGGCGACCTGCTTGCCGCGCACCTGCTGGGCGCGCTGCAAGCGCGCTGGCCGGGCCTGCAGGCCGCGGGCATCGGCGGGCCGCAGATGCAGGCCCGCGGCTTCGAGGCCTGGTGGCCGAGCCAGCGCCTGGCGGTGCATGGCTACGCCGAGGCGCTGCGGCATTTCCGCGCGCTGTCGGCGATCCGCAGTCAGCTCGGCACGCGGCTGCTGGCGCAGCGGCCCGAGCTGTTCATCGGCGTCGACGCCCCGGATTTCAACCTGGGGCTGGAGGCCCGGCTCAAGGCCGGCGGCGTGCGCACGCTGCACTTCGTCTGCCCCTCGATCTGGGCCTGGCGCGGCGGGCGGGCCGCGCGCATCGCCGCCAGCGCCGACCATGTGCTGTGCCTGTTTCCGTTCGAGCCCGAGCTGCTGGCGCGCCATGGCGTGCCGGCGACCTACGTCGGCCACCCGCTGGCCGACCTGATCCCGACCGAGCCGCCGCGCGCCGCGGCGCGCGCTGCGCTCGGGCTGGCCGAGGACGACCCGGTGGTCGCGCTGCTGCCGGGCAGCCGCGACGCCGAGATCGCGCACATCGCGCCGGTCTTCGTCGCGGCAGCGCAGCTGCTGCTGCGCGAGCGCCCGCGGCTGCGCTTCGTGCTGCCGGCCGCGCCGGGGCAGCGTCAGCGGCTGGCCGCGCTGCTGGCCGCCCAGGGCCTGCCGGTGCTGCTGCTCGAGGGCCGCTCGCACGAGGCGCTGGCCGCCTGCGACGTCACGCTGATCGCCAGCGGCACCGCCACCCTCGAGGCCGCGCTGTTCAAGCGGCCGATGGTCGTGGCCTACCGGATGAGCGAACTGAGCTGGCAGATCATGCGCCGCATGAACTACCAGCCCTGGGTCGCGCTGCCCAACATCCTGTGCCGCGACTTCGTCGTCCCCGAGCTGCTGCAGCGCGCGGCGACGCCGCCGGCCCTCGCCCGCGAAGTCGGGCGCTGGCTCGACGAGCCGGCGCGCGTGCTCGCGCTGCAGGCGCGCCTGGCCGACCTGCACACCCTGCTGCGGCGCAACACCGCCGCCGCGGCCACCGATGCCATCGCGACGCTGCTCGGCCGTTGAGCGGCGCGGCGTGCTGTCGGCGCGGGCCTGGCAGGCGCTGCTCGCGCGCCAGGACAGCCTCGGGCTGGTCGCCGGTGTCGACGAGGCCGGCCGCGGGCCGCTGGCCGGGCCGGTGGTCGCCGCGGCGGTCATCCTCGACGAGCTGCAGCCGATCGCCGGAATCGCCGATTCGAAGCGGCTGGGCCCGCGCACCCGCGAGCGGCTGCACGACGAGATCCGCGCCAAGGCGCTGGCCTGCTGCATCGCCGAGGCCAGCGTCGACGAGGTCGACACCCTCGACATCCTGCAGGCCACGTTGCTGGCCATGCAGCGCGCGGTGCAGGGCCTGCGCATCGCGCCGCGCCGGGTCTGGGTCGACGGCAACCGCGCGCCGCGGCTGCCGATGCCGGTGACCCCGGTCGTGCAGGGCGATGCGACGCTGGCGGCGGTCGCGGCGGCCTCGATCCTGGCCAAGGTCCACCGCGACCGGCTGTGCCTGGCGCTCGATGCGGCGCACCCGCAGTACGGCTTTGCCCGGCACAAGGGCTACCCGACCCCGGACCACCTGGCTGCGCTGCAGCGCCTGGGCCCCTGTGCCGCGCATCGGCGCAGTTTTGCCCCGGTGCGCGCGCTGGCCGTCGCCGGGCCTGCCGCCGACGAAAGCGGCGCGATGAGCCCGGCACGGCCGCCCGCAGGGCCTCGCTGCGGGCTGGCGGGACCGGCCGCCGGCCGCAGGTTTCTTCGGTGAACTCGCCAGCCCTCATCACCTCGCGCGACAACCCGCTGCTGCTGCGGCTGCGCCGGCTGGCCACCGACCCGGGCGCCACCCGCAAGCTGGGCTGGGTCTGGCTCGAGGGCGAGCACCTGTGCCGCGCGGCGCTGGCGCGCGGGCTGCGCCCGCGCCGCGCGGTCATCGGCGAGCGGGCCTGGCAGCAGCCGCACTGGGCCGCGCTGGCGCAGGCGGCCGAGCGCGTGCATATCGTCGCCGACGCCCTCTGGAAGGGCCTGAGCGCGCTGGGCTCGCCCGCGCCGCTGGGCTACGTGCTCGACCTGCCCGCGGCGCCGGCGCTGCGGCCCGACGCGCCCAGCGTCGTGCTCGACCGCGTGCAGGACGCCGGCAACGTCGGCAGCATCCTGCGCAGCGCCGCGGCGCTGGGGGCGACGCAGGTCGTCGCGCTCACCGGCACCGCCGGCCTGTGGACGCCCAAGGTCCTGCGCGCCGGCATGGGCGCGCATTTCGCCCTGCATCTGGTCGAAGGGATTGACGGCGACGCCCTGGCGGCGCTGCGCGTGCCGCTGCTGGTCACCAGCTCGCACGCGCCGACCGCGCTGTCCGCAGCCGAGCTGCCCTGGCCCTGCGCCTGGGTCTTCGGCCACGAAGGGCAGGGCGTGCAGCCGGCGCTGCGCGAACGCGCGGCGCTCGCGCTGCGCATCCCGCAGCCCGGCGGCGAGGAGTCGCTCAACGTCGCCGCCGCCGCGGCGATCTGCCTGTACGAGGCGCTGCGGCAGCGCGCCTGACCGATCAGGCGGTGCGGCACTCTGGCGTCGTCGAGCTGCGCCAGTCAGTCAGCGGTCCGCCCAGCGCAGCACCGCGGCGCAGCGCGGTCAGCTCGGCGACGATGGCCAGCGCGATCTCGGGCGGCGTCAGGGCCCCGAGGTTGAGACCGACCGGGCCATGCAGCCGGGCCAGCTCTTGCTCTGCCAGGCCGAAGTGCTCGCGCAGTCGCCGGCGGCGGGCCTCGTTGTTGCGGCGCGAGCCCAGCGCCCCGACGTAGAACGCCGGCGTACGCAGGGCCTCGATCAAGGCCAGGTCGTCGAGCTTCGGGTCGTGGGTGACGGCGACGACGGCGCTGTTGGCGTCGAGGTTCATGCCCAGCACGAGGTCATCGGGCATCAGCGCCGACACGGTCACGTGCGGGAGCGCTGCCCAGCCCTCGTGGTACTCCGGGCGCGGGTCGCATACGGTGACCCGGTAATCGAGCGCCGCGGCGAAGGTTGCCAGGTAGCGCGACAGTTGCCCGGCGCCGACGATGAGCAGGCGCAGACGCGGCCCATGCACCGTGACCAGCACGCGCCCGTCGAAGCGCACCGTGTCGCCGGCGTCGGCGCTGGCCAGCGCGACCAGGCCAGTGGCCAGGTCGAGGCGGCGGGCCACGAGTCGGTGGGCGGCGATCGCGGCCAGCAGCTCGCGCAGCTGTGACGCTGGCGTCAGCGGCTCGAGCACGATCTGGACCGTGCCGCCGCAGGGCAGGCCGAAGCGGCGCGACTCCTCGGCCGTGGCGCCGTAGGTCACGACCTGCGGCAGGCGGCTGACCAGCTCGCCGCGGGCGACGCCGGCGATCAGGTCGTCCTCGATGCAACCACCGGAGACCGAGCCGGCGACCTGGCCGTCGTCGCGGATGATCATCAGCGACCCCGGCGGGCGCGGCGCCGATCCCCAGGTCCGAACGACCGTGCCCAGGGTCACGCGGTGGCCGCGGTCCAGCCAGTCGAGGGCAGTGCGGATGACGTCGGCGTCGATGCTGTTCATGCCTTGAGCTCCAGAGACAGGGGCTGGCGCCGCAGGCCTGAGGCCAGCAGGCCCGCGGCAGCCAAGCCACCCAGGCCTGCCGCAGCGCCACTCCACACCGACCAGCCGCCGGCACCGACGAGCAGGCCCAGCAGCAGCACGGCCGTCGCGCCGGCCAGCGCCGATGCGCAGGACGGCGCCCAGGGGCAGGGGCCGGGCGCGCGAGCAAGCGCGAGCGGCCGGTTGGCTGCCGCCCAGGCGAGGCCCCAGGCCACGGACTGCAGGACCATCGCCGCCATCAGGCCCGTCGGCCCGGGAGCGACGAGCGCGACGACGGCTCCGGCCACCAGCGCCAGGGTCACCAGCGCCGGCAGGCTGCGCAAAAGCGGGGCCGAGCCGGCGGCGGCGACGATCCACGCGGGGGCCAGCATCGCGAGCAGGTGCGCGGCGGTGATGGCGTGCGCCGACCAGCCGGCGCCGGCACAGCTCTCGACCATCAGCGGCAGCGAGGCCATCATCGGCAGCATCGCCAGCGACGCCGCCAGCCAGGGCCAGTTGGCGGGGTCGCGCCAACGCGCCAGCGCGGGCCATGCGACCGCGCAGCCGAGTCCGCCGCCGAGTCCGCCCGGCGGGCGGCTGGGCCGGTCCGTCGCGGCGGGCACCAGCCACGCCAGCCCCAGGCCGACGGCGAGGATCGCGGCGCCGGCCAGCCCGGGCTGGCCCAGCCAGGCGAGTGGGTCACCGGCCAGGGCCCAGGCGCCGCCGGCGCCGATGCTGGCTGGCAGCACCGCGGACGGCCGCCCGGCGCTGGCCCCTGCGCTGCCGGCGACTCGCACGGCGCCGGCCAGCAGCACAGCCCAGGCGATCGCGGTCAGCCACAGGGCGCCGGGCAAGGCCTGGGTCAGCGCCACCAGCGACAGCGCCGTCGTGGCTGCGCTGACCACCAGCACGGCACGCAGCGCCAGCGGCGGAATCGCCCAGGAGGCACTGCCTGCGCTGGCGACTCCCAGCGTCAGCAGCCACAGCGCGACGGCCGCCAACGCCCCGGCTTGCGCAGGCGCGTGGCGCAGGCTCAGCGCGCCCAGCGTCAACCAGCCGCCGAGCAGCAAGGCCCACACGAGCGCAAGGGCCACCCACGCGCCGGCGGCCCGGTGACCCGCCGCAGTGGCCGACGCGAGCCCGGGCTCCTGAGGCAGGGGTGCGGGCAGGGACATCGGAGTGGCTCAGGCCGACGTGCAGCGACCCGAGGGCCAGCGCAGGGTGTGCCCGCTGTGGCGGGCAAAGCGCTCGAGGTCCTCGGGCGTGTCGATGTCGACCCGATAGCGATGGTTGTCGGTGACGAAGGGCGCCACGGCCTGCGGGTGCGCACTGCGCCACTGCCGGCAGCCGATGTTCGCGTCGCCGGCGAGGATCTGCTCGCGCACCTCGGCGCTGAAGATCACCGGGTTGCCCGGCTCGCCCGCGACCTGCGGGAAGACCACCGCAGTGCCCTCGGGCCGCCTCTTGTAGGCCCCGATCAGCGCCGTGATGTCCTGCGCGTTGAGCAGCGGCTGGTCGGCCAGCACGACAAGCACGGCGTCGAGCCTGCCTCCGAGCGCGGCCAGCCCGATGCGCTGCGACGACACCTGGCCGGCGTCGGGGTCGGGGTTGCGCGCCAGCGTGACGGGGAAGGGCGCGACCACCGGCTCGATCAGCTCGGCGTGGTGGCCGAGCACGACGACGACTTCATCGACGCCGGCGCCCGACAGCGCGATCAGCGTGCGGCGGATCAGCGGCACGCCGCCGAGCTCGAGCAGGCACTTCGGCCGCCCGCCCAGGCGCGAACCCGCGCCGGCCGCCAGCACGACGGCGCCGACCACGAGCCGGCTGTAGAGGCCGCCGCCACCCTTGAGGAGGCAACCCATGGCGTCAGCCTCCGCCGCGCGACGGCGGCGCTGAGGGCAAGCCCGAGGCGGCGGAGGCAGCGGCCGTGTCGCCCCCGCAGCACGCGGTGCCGGGCGCTGGCGTCGAGGCCATGACAGCCGCTGGGTCGACGACCACCGCCGTGGCCGCAGCCGTGGCACCGCCACAGCAGCTCCCGTCCGTGGCCGGCGACGCCGCTTCGGCCTGCGCGGCCAGCCGTGCGCGCGCAGCGGCGGCCGCGGCCGAGACCCGGGCCCGCGGCGCGGCTGCCACGGCCGCAGCTGGCGCAAAGGCGGCGTCGGCGGTCGCCGGCGCCACCGGCGCACCCCGGCGCGCTGCCACGACCGAGGCCAGTACCGCCAGCGCGATCTCCTCCGGCGTCTGCGCGCCGATCGGCTGGCCGGCCGGCGCGACGATCGCGGCGACCGCCTGCGCGTCGGCCCCGGCCTCGACGAGCGAGGCGCGCAGCACCTGCGCCTTCCTGGCGCTGGCGACGAACCACACCGCGCGCGCGCGCAGCGCCAGGGCTGCGCGCAGGCCCTGCAGGTCGCGGCGACCCTGCGTCGCGACGACGACGAAGGCCCCGGCTGCGATCCGAGCGCCGGCCGCCTCGACGGCATCGTCGGCGAGCACCTCGGTGGCCTGCGGAAAGCGTGAAGCATCGGCGCCTTGGGCGACGACGCACACGCCGAAGCCCACGCGCGGCGCCAGTGCCGAAAGCGCCACCGCCACCGGCGAGTCGCCGATCACGACCAGCGACGGGCGCAGCAGCACCGGGTCGACGAACAGTTCGATCGTGCCGCCCGAGTGGCAGGCCATGCCGAATTCGAGCATGTCGTCGAGTTCGCGCACCTCGCCTTCGGCGCTGGGGGCGATGCGGATCAGCCGCGAGCGCCCGTCGGCCAGCGCCTGGCGCACCGTCCTGAGCACCGCGGGCTGCGCACAGCCGCCACCGATCCAGCCGCAGGCGATGCCGTCGGCGGTGACGACGGCCTTGTCGCCGGGCCGCGCCGAGGCCGGCGGCTGCACGCGCAGCACGCTGACCAGCGCATAGGGCCGACCCTGGTCCTGCAGCCGCTGCGCGGCGGAGATGACCTCGTGGGCGGATGTGGTCATGGCACTGCTCCTGGGGTCAATGAAGCACGGTCGCGGCCTGTTCCAGGTCGCGCAGCGTGGCCAGGCGCACGAAGCGCCCGATCAGGTCCTTCGCCTCCTGGACCGCCTGCGAGGCCGGCGCTTGCGTCGTCGGGTGGAACCACGTGAGCGTCGCGCCGCCGGCGCACAGCCGCTGCAGTTCCTCGCGCAGGTGCTCGGGGGCGTCGGCGTCGAAGCCATCGGACAGCATCCACACCCGGGCCCGCCGGCCGAGCTGGGCGCGCGCGTGCACGCGCGTGAAGTCGCTCAGGCTGGTTGCGATGCGCGTGCCGCCGCTGAAGCCGGCGGTGACGGCGTTGACTTTCTCCTGCACCGCGCCGCTGTCGCGCTGCAACAGCGGTGTCACCTCGGCCAGCCGGGTGTGGAAGACGAAGACGCGGGCATCGGCGGCCTGCACGAAGGCACGCGCGATGCGCAGGAACACTTGCGCGTGCGTCTGCATCGAGCGGCTGACGTCGACCAGGATGAACAGCCGCGGGCGTTCGCGCCGCGGCGTGCGCCAGACCGGCGCCACCGGCACGCCGCCGGTGCGCAGGCTCGCGCGCAGCGTGCGCCGCAGGTCGAGCCGGCGGCCATGCCCGTCGTCGCGCCAGCGGCGCGTGAGCTGCCGGCGCAACCGCCGCGCGATGCGTTCGGCCAGACGCGCCAAGGTGGCGAGGTCCTGCGGCAGCCACTGCGCCAGACTGCGCTCGTGCAGTGCCTCGGCGCGGCTGGCGCCGCCCAGCGCGCGCGAGAGTGCCGGTGCGTCGGCGGCCCGTGGCGCAAGGTCGACCGCGGTGTCGGCCGCCGCGGTGAAGTCGCCACGCGGCGGCGGCTTGGCGCCGAGTTCGTCGTGCAGGGTCTGCACGACCTGTCGCAGGTCGCGCGACGGGCGCGTCTGGCCGCTGACCTTGACCGTGCCCTTCAGGCGCTCGGGGTGCCAGTAGCGCTCGAACAGCTCGGGCCAGCGCCGCCAGTCGCGCAGGTCGTGGCAGGCGATCGACCGCCACGCCGCCTCGAGACCGGCGCCGGGCCGTGCAGCGCGCTCGACGGGCACGGCCAGCGCGGCGCGCACCATCGCCTGCTGCTCGGCGACACCGACGCTGAGGCCGTGGTCGCGCAGCAGCGCGGCGAAGCCGGCGATCGAGGCGAGGGCGGCCGGGGCCATGCCGCAGCTCCGGGTCTCAGGCCGAGGCCTTCTCGGCAACCCCGCGCACGCGGCCTTCGGCGATGCGACGGGTTTCGTCGGCGCCGAGCTGGAGCCGGTCGGCGCGCGTCTTGAGCAGGCAGCCCAGCGTACCCAGCCACGGCGTCGGGTCGTCGGGCAGGGCCTTGAAATCGAGCCGGTGCAGCGCGCGGATCCAGTCCAGCGTCTCGGCCACGCCGGGGGTCTTGCCCAGATCCTCGCGGCGCAGCCTCTGCACGAAGGCCACGGCCTGCTCGACCAGCGCGGTCTCGGCCTGCGGCAGCGTCGCGCGCACGATGGCGATCTCGCGCGCGAGCGTCGGGTAGTCGAGCCAGTGGTACAGGCACCGGCGGCGCAGCGCGTCGCTCAGCTCGCGGGTGCCGTTGCTGGTGAGCACCGCCAACGGCACATGGTGCGCGCGGATCGTGCCGAGTTCGGGCACCGTGATCTGCCAGTCGGCGAGGAGCTCGAGCAGGAAGGCCTCGAACGCCTCGTCGGCGCGGTCGACCTCGTCGATCAGCAGCACGCAGGGCTGCTCGCTGGCCAGTGCCCGCAGCAGCGGCCGCTCGAGCAGGTAGTCGCGGCCGAACAGGTCGGCCTCGCGCAGCCTTGCTGCGGCGCTCTCCTGGCTCGCGCCGGCTCTGCCGGGCGACCCCCCGCCCTCGGGGGGTGGCGGCGAAGCCGCCGCGGGGCTCTCGTGCAGGCGGATCGCGAGCAGTTGGCGGCCGTAGTTCCACTCGTAGGCGGCCTGGGCCAGGTCCAGCCCTTCGTGGCACTGCAGGCGCACCAGCCGCCGCCCGGTCGCCGCGGCCAGGGCCGACGCCAGCGCCGTCTTGCCGACGCCGGCGTCACCCTCGAGCAGCAGCGGGCGCTGCAGTTCGCCGGCCAGCCACAGCGTGGTCGCCAGCGCCTCGTCGGCGATGTAGCCCACTCGGTGCAGGCGCTCGCGCAGCTCGGTGTCGGTCATGCCGGGACGCGGCTCAGGCCGCTCGCTTGCCGAACAGGCCGGCGAACCAGTTCCTGATCAGCATCCAGACGATCGCAAACGCATTCAGCTCCTTGTGCACCTGCTGCGAAGCAGGCGGCGCGGGCGCGTCGGCGACGGCGGTGGGTGCCGTCCCAGCCGGCAGGCCAGCGGCGGCCGCCGGGGCCGGCAGCGCCGCCGCGGCGGCCCGGAAGTTGTCGGCAAACTGCGCCAGGATCATGTCCGACACCTGCACCATCATGCGGCCGCCGAACTGCGCGAACTTGCCGTTGACGATGACGTCTGCCGTGCCGACCAGTTCTGACTTCGAGGCATCGTCGGCCACCGGCTCGACGGTGGCGGTGAGCGCCATCGACGCCGACGAGCCACCGCGGTCGGCGCCCTTGCCGAACAGGGCGATCCGGCGCGCGTCCTCGGCCACCTCGCGCACCTCGATGTCGCCGGCGAACGCGGCCGTCGTCGGGCCGACCTTGACCTTCACGTTGCCCTTGTAGTGGGTCGGGTCGACCTGCTCGGTGATCGCGGCGCCGGGCATGCAACCGGCGACCGCTCGCACGTCGCGCAGCACCTGCCAGGCGCGGGCCACGTCGACGTCGAGCGGGTAGCGTTTCTCGAGCCTGACTTCCATTACAGCGCCACTCCACTGGCCTTGAGCTGCTTCCACACGCGGTAGGCGTCGTGGGGCATGTCCATGTGCGTGACGCCCAGGTGCGCGAACGCGTCGACGATGGCCGCGGTGAAGGTCGGGATCGAGCCGACATGCGGGCTTTCGGCCACGCCCTTGGCGCCCAGCGGGTGGTGCGGGCTGGGCGTGACGGTGTGGTCGGTCTCCCACTTGGGCGTCTCGACGGCGGTGGGCAGGAAGTAGTCCATCAGCGTGTTGCCCAGCAGGTTGCCCTGCGCGTCGAAGGGCATCTGCTGGCCCATGGCGACCGCGTAGCCCTCGGTCAGGCCGCCGTGGATCTGGCCCTCGATGATCATCGGGTTGATGCGCGTGCCGCAGTCGTCGAGCGCGTAGAAGCGCCGCACCTGCGTCTGCCCGGTGGCGCGGTCGATGTCGACCACGCACAGGTAGACGCCGAACGGGAAAGTGAAGTTCGGCGGGTCGTAGTAGTGCACCGCCTCGAGGCCCATCTCCAGGCCCGGCGGCACGTTGTTGTAGGCAGCCCAGCAGATGTCCTTCATCGTCCTGTGGCGCGACGGGTCGCCCTTGACGTTGAAGCGGTCGATCTCCCAGTCGAGGTCGTTCTCGCCGACCTCGAGCAGGTGGGCGGCGATCCGGCGCGCCTTGGCGTGGATCTTGCGCGCGGCCATCGCGATCGCGGCGCCGGCCACCGGGGTCGAGCGGCTGCCGTAGGTGCCCAGCCCGTAGGGCGCCGTGGCGGTATCGCCTTCCTCGACCTGGATCACCTCCGAGGGGATGCCGAGCTCGGTGGCGATGATCTGCGCATAGGTCGTCTGGTGGCCCTGGCCCTGCGTGATGGTGCCCATGCGGGCGATCGCGCTGCCGGTGGGATGCACGCGGATCTCGCACGAGTCGAACATGCCGACGCCGAGGATGTCGCACATCTTGCTCGGCCCGGCGCCGACCACCTCGGTGAAGGCGACCAGCCCGATGCCCATCAGCGTCGGGCTGTCCGGGTCGGCGCGCCTGGCGGCCTGCTCGGCGCGCAGCGCCGGGTAGTCGACCGCGGCAAGCACCTTCTGCAGCGCGGTGTGGTAGTCGCCGCTGTCGTACTCGAAGCCGAACGCGCTCCGGTACGGGAACTGCTCCTTGCGGATGAAGTTCCTGGCGCGGATCTCGGCCTTGTCGATGCCGAGCTTCTGCGCCAGCACGTCGACCATGCGCTCGATCAGGTAGACGGCCTCCGTGACGCGAAACGAGCAGCGGTAGGCCACCCCGCCCGGCGCCTTGTTGGTGTAGACGCCCTTGACGCTGCAGTACGCGGCCGGGATGTCGTACGAACCCGAGCAGATGTGGAACAGCCCGGCGGGGAACTTGGTCGGGTCGGCGCAGGCGTCGAAGGCGCCGTGGTCGGCGACGACGTCGACGCGCAGGCCGAGGATCCTGCCATCGGCGGTAGCGGCGAGCTCGCCGTCCATGTGGTAGTCACGGGCGAACGCGGTGGTCGAGATGTTCTCGATGCGGTCCTCGACCCACTTGACCGGCTTGCCGAGCACGATCGAGGCGACGATCGCGCAGACGTAGCCGGGGTAGATGCCGACCTTGTTGCCGAAGCCGCCACCGATGTCGGGACTGACGATGCGCACCTTGCTCTCGGGGATGCCCGAGAGCAGGCTGACCACCGTGCGCACGACATGCGGGGCCTGCGAGGTCAGGTAGGTGGTGAGTTCGCCGCGCACTGGGTCGAAGCTCGCGACGCAGCCGCAGGTCTCGAGCGGGCAGGGGTGCACGCGCGGGTAGTACAAGTGCTGGGCGACCGTGACCGGTGCGCTGGCGAACGCGGCGTCCGCCGCGGCCTTGTCGCCGGCGGTCCAGGTGAATATATGGTTGTGGTGTTCGCGCGGGCCGTGCGCGCCGCTGGTCTTGCCGGCCAGGTCCTCGCGCAGCACCGGCGCGTCGGGTGCGAGCGCCTGGTAAGGGTCGATGACGACGGGCAGCTCCTCGTACTCGACCTGCACCGCCTCGACACCGTCGGCTGCGGCGTAGCGGTCCTCGGCGATGACGACGGCCACTTCCTGCATCTGGAAGTGGACCTTGCCGTCGGCGAGCACGGCGGCGACGTCGCCGGCCAGCGTGGGCATCCAGTGCAGTTTCAGCGGCTTGAGGTCCTCGGCGGTCAGCACGGCGATCACGCCGGGTACCTTGAGTGCTTCGGACTTGTCGATCAGCTTGATGCGCGCGTGGGCCAGCGGGCTGCGCACGATGTCCATGTGCAGCATGCCGGGCAGCTTGATGTCGTCGACATAGTTGCCCTTGCCCTGGATGAAGCGGGCGTCTTCCTTGCGCAGGCGGCTGTCGCCCAGGCCCTGCAGCGCCGCGCTGCGCTCGAGCAGCTTGGGGTCGGTGGGTGCGTTCATCGCGTCTCCTCGGTCTCAGGCGGTTGCGGTCTGCGATTGACGCAGCTTGTTCGCTGCGTACTGCACCGCCTTGACGATGTTCTGGTAGCCCGTGCAGCGGCACAGGTTGCCGCTCATGCCCATGCGGATCTCGTCCTCCGTCGGGTTCGGGTTCTCCTGCAGGAAGCGCCAGGCGCGCATCAGCATGCCGGGGGTACAGAACCCGCACTGCAGGCCGTGCTCCTTGTAGAAGCCCTCCTGCACGGCGTGCAGCACGCCAGCCTGGGCCAGCCCTTCGACGGTCAGCACCTCGGAGCCGTCGCACTGCACGGCCAGATGCGTGCAGGCCTTGACGCTGCGGCCGTCGAGGTCGACGGTGCAGGCCCCGCAGTGGCTGGTCTCGCAGCCGATGTGCGCGCCGGTGAGGTTGAGTTCCTCGCGCAGGAAGTGCACCAGCAGCGTGCGCGGCTCGACCGCCTTCTCCTGCTTGCGGCCGTTGACGGCGACGGTGATCAGTTTCTTCGCCATGGGAATGCCTCCGGTTCCTTCACTTGCAGCGCGCGGCCGCGGCCTTGATGGCGCGCTTGACCATCTGGCCGGTCATCGCGGTCTTGTACTCGCGGTCGCCGCGCAGATCCTCGGCGGGGTCGCACACGGCCATCGCAGCCTGTGCGGCAGCGTCGATCGTCGCCTCGGTCAGCGGCTGGCCAACCAATGCCCGCTCGGCGTCGGCGGCACGCAGCGCCATCGGTGCGACGTTGGTCAGTGCGATGCGGCAATGGCTGACGCGTCCGCCGCCCATGCGCATCACGACTGCGGCGCCGGCGGTGGCCCAGTCGCCGGTCTTGCGCTTGAGCTTCTCGTAGGCCCAGCCGGTGCCGGCGGCGAACGCCGGCACGCGAATCGCGACCAGGATCTCGTCCTCGGCGAGGTCGGTCATGTAGGTGCCGTGGAAGAAGCCGTCGGCCTTGACGGTGCGCTGCCCGCCCGGGCCCTCGAGCACCAGGCTGGCGTCGAGGGCGATCGCCAGCGCCGGGTGGTCGTTGCCCGGGTCGCCGTGCGCGATGTCGCCGCCGATCGTGCCGCGGTTGCGCACCTGCGGGTCGGCGATCAGCTTCGGGGCCTCGGCCAGCAGCGGCACCCTGGCGCGCAGGATCGGGCTGGCAATGAGGTCGTTCTCGACCGTCATCGCGCCGATCACGACGTCGCCGCCATCCTCGCGGATGCCGCGCAGTTCGGCAATCCGGTTGAGGTCGACGAGATGCGCGGGCTGGGCGAAGCGCAGCTTCATCATCGGCAGCAGGCTGTGGCCGCCGGCGAGGATCTTGGCGTCGCTGCCGTACTGGCCGAGCAGGGCGATGGCTTCGCCGACGCTCTTCGGGGCGTGGTAGTCGAAGGCGGGTGGAATCATGCGCGTCTCCGTGCGCCGGCGAAAGCCGGCGCGATATTCAGACCCCAGGCCCGGTGCGCCGACCCGGACTGCGGGTGGCTGCGCCGGGTGGCTGGCCCTGCGCCGATTGTTTGCCGCAGTGGCATGACCCGCTGCCCGTGGGGCTTGCGGTGCTGCCGCGCACGAAGCGGGGCTGCAAATGCACCAATCGCGGCGAGGGCGCACGAACTGCCGGCGTGGCCGGCACCGGCCGACTGCGATCAGGGAAAGTCCCAGATTAGTGAAAACCCGCAATCAAGCGGGGCGGGTGCTCGCGCCGACGGGCAGGCCGAGCCGCTCGAGCAGCGCGGCCGCGCTCGTGCGCGCGACGGGCACCGGCGGCAGGTCGGGGTGCAGTTCGAGCAGCAGACGCCCGTCCTCGCGGCGCAACTGCCGCACCGCCTGCAGGTTCACGATGTGTCCGCGGTGCACGCGCATGAACTGCTCGGGATCGAGCCGCGCCTCGAGGTCACCGATGTTGAGGTTGCAGAACTGACGCCCCTGCAGCGTGCACACATGGGTGTAGTGGCCTTCGGACTGGATGCACAGCACGTCCTCGGTGTCGACGAGGACGATGCGCTGCTGGATCACGGTGGGAATCTTCTGCAGCCGGCGCCGGGCCGACGGCCGGGCCGTGTCGTCACTGGTGACGAGGTCGGTGATGTCGTAGAACACCAGCACGTAGCCGCTGGGCTGGCTCCTGCCGTCGGCGATGCGCGTGACCTTGATCAGCAGCACCCGCTCGGGGATGTTGATGATCATCGTCATCGGCGGCGGGTTCGAGACCGGGCACTGGGCAGCCTGGTCGAGCAGGAACTCGACCTTGGGCTGCGAGCGCTCGGGGTGGAACGACAGCACCATGCGATCGAAGGGCTGCTTCTGATCGACCGGCAGCACGCGGCGCGCGAAGTCGTTCATGCCCAGCACGCGCCGCTCGGCATCGAGATGCACGATGCCGACGTCGAAGCGCTCGAGCAGGTACAAGGGCGATACGGCTTGCCCCTTGAGGTCCATCGGTCATTCTCCGGGCCGGCGACGCGGTGTGCCCGTGCAGCACACCCCGACAGCCTGCGCTGGCGCGATTGAACCACGCCGCTGCGAGGTCTGCGCGGCGCGGCTGCGGCGGCGTGGCTGAGACAATCCACCGATGAGCTCGATCGAGGGGTGGCTGGGCTGGGCCTTGCTCGCGTCGACTGTCGCGACGCTGGCCGGTGTGGTCTGGCTGGCATGGCGCAGCGAACAGGCGACGGTGCTGCGGGCCCTGCAGGCGCTGGGCGAGTCGCTGCGGCACGCGGCCATGGGCGACGCGCAGCAGCTCGCGCGTGAACTGCGCGCCGAGGTCGCCGACAGCGCCCGCGCGACGCGGCAGGAGCTGGCGGGCACGCTATCGCTATTCCAGCACGCGCTGCTGGCCCAATCGGGCGATGTGGCGCGCACGCAGAACGAGCAGATCGACACCCTGCGCGCGCAACTCGCCGCGATGCAGCAGCAGGTCGCCGATGTACTGCAGGGCGCGACGCAGGCGCTGGCGCAGCAAAGCCAGGCCGCGCGCGACGCCCAGGACGCCGCGCTGGCGCGCCAGGCCGAGCAGCAGGGGCAGGCCCTGCAGCGCGTGTCGGAGCAGCAGGCGCTGGCCCTGCAGCGCCTGGGCGATACGCTGGCCGAGCAGCTGCGCGTGCTCGGCGACGGCAACGAGCGGCGCCTGGCCGACATGCGCCAGACCGTCGAGGGCCGGCTGCAGGCGCTGCAGCAGGGCAACGAGGCCAAGCTCGAGCAGATGCGCGCCACGGTCGACGAGAAGCTGCACGCCACGCTCGAGCAGCGCCTGGGCGAGAGCTTTCGCCAGGTCGCCGAGCGGCTGGAGCAGGTTCACCAGGGGCTGGGCGAGATGCAGGTGCTCGCGCGCGACGTCGGCGCGCTCAACCGGGTGCTGACCAATGTCAAGACGCGCGGGGTGTTCGGCGAGGTCCAGCTCGCCGGTCTGCTCGAGCAGGTGCTCGCCCCCGACCAGTACGCCGCCAACGTCGAGACGGTGCCCGGCAGCGGCGCGCGCGTCGAGTTTGCGATCCGCCTGCCCGGCCGGCGCGACGACGGCCGCCCGCTGTGGCTTCCGATCGACGCCAAGTTTCCACGCGAGGACTACGAGCGCCTGCTTGACGCCCACGAAAGAGCCGACCCGGCCGGCGTCGATGCTGCGGCCAAGGCGATCGAGTCGCGCCTGCGCCTGGAGGCCAGGACGATCCGCGAGAAGTACGTCGCGGCGCCGCACACGACCGACTTCGCGATCCTGTTCGTGCCCACCGAAGGGCTGTACGCCGAGGCGCTGCGCCGCCCGGGGCTGGTCGAGTCGCTGCAGCGCGAGCATCGCATCATGCTGGCCGGGCCGACCACGCTGCTGGCCACGCTGTCGAGCCTGCAGATGGGGTTTCGCACGCTCGCGCTCGAGCAGCGCAGCGCCGAGGTCTGGCAGGTGCTGGGCGCGGTCAAGACCGAGTTTGCGAAGTTCGGCGACGTGCTGGCCAAGACCAAGAAGAAGCTCGACGAGGCCAGCGCGACGATCGACGCGGCCGAGGTGCGCACGCGCGCGATGGCGCGTCAGCTCAAGACGGTCGAGGCGCTGCCCGAGGCGCAGGCCCAGCAGCTGCTGCCGCTGCCCGGCGAGGCGCCCGCCGACGACCCCGGGCCCTGAGCGGCCGGGCACCGGCGGCGCGCACCACGCGCCGGGCGGCTCTGGGTCAGCGCGAGTCGGCGCCGGCGGTGTTCAGCGCGTCGGGCAGCGGCTGGGCGCTCGGCGTGGCGCCGCACGGTTCATCGGCGGCGAGCGGCCGGATGTTTTGCGCCATGTCGCCCTTGGCGCCCTGCACGCGGTCATAGGACACGCGGCTGCCTTGCTTGAGGGTGCGAAAACCCTCCATCTGGATCGACGAGAAATGGGCGAAGACATCGGCGCCGCCCCCTTCGGGCTCGATGAACCCGAAGCCCTTGGCGTCGTTGAACCATTTGACGGTACCTACGGCCATGCGCGCCCCTCTGCTATTTTCCTGACTTTGTCTTTTCCTCGCGACTGCGCTCGCAGTGCACTGTGACAAGTTCAAGACAGACGGGGATTCTCAGGTGCAGTTTTGCACGTTGTCAAGCCAGTCTCACGGCCAGTTTCATCGGCCTTTCAGGGTCGCGCCAGGCCGCCCCCCGGCCCCGGCGCGGCGGCCACCGCGCCGGCACGGGCACCCCGAAACGGGGGGCGGCGCGGGCCCTGATCGGTGCCTGCGGCGGGCCGGCGGCGGGCAAGATGTCCGCTGTCGCAACGCCTGCCGACCGGCTCTATAGAATTGGATTCATGTCCCGTGCTGCATCAAGCCCCGTGCCACCCGTGCCGCCTGCGCGACCCGAGTCCGGCCAGGGTGCGGTCGTGGCCGAGCGCCAGGCCCGCAAGACCGCGCCGCCGCGCATGTACCGGGTGGTCATGCTCAACGACGACTTCACGCCGATGGAGTTCGTCGTGCTGATGCTGCAGCGGCACTTCGGGCACGGCCTGGAGTCGGCCACGCACATCATGCTCAAGATCCACCACGAGGGGCGTGGGGTGTGTGGCGTCTACAGCCGCGACATCGCCGCAACCAAGGTCGAACTGGTCCTGGCCTCCGCCAAGCGGGCGGGCCATCCCCTGCAGTGCATTATGGAGGCCGCATGATCGCGCAAGAACTGGAAGTCAGCCTGCACATGGCGTTCGTCGAGGCGCGCCAGCAGCGGCACGAGTTCATCACCGTCGAGCACCTGCTGCTCGCGCTGCTGGACAACCCCTCGGCGGCCGAGGTGCTGCGCGCCTGCGCGGCCAACCTCGACGAGCTGCGCAAGAGCCTGGGCGGGTTCATCAAGGAGAACACGCCGACCGTCGGCGGCAGCGACGAGGTCGACACGCAGCCGACGCTGGGCTTCCAGCGCGTGATCCAGCGCGCGATCATGCACGTGCAGTCAACCGGCTCGGGCAAGAAGGAAGTCACCGGCGCCAACGTGCTGGTGGCGATCTTCGGCGAGAAGGACTCGCACGCCGTCTACTACCTGCACCAGCAGGGCGTGACCCGGCTCGACGTCGTCAACTACATCGCGCACGGCATCAAGAAGAACGAGCCGCCCGAGCCGAGCAAGGGCGGCGAGGGCGGCAGCGGCGGCGAGAGCGAGAAGGAAGAGGCCACCGACAGCAAGGGCTCGCCGCTGGACCAGTTCACGCAGAACCTCAACGTCCAGGCCCGCGAGGGCCGCATCGACCCGCTGATCGGCCGCGAGAACGAGGTCGAGCGCGTGATCCAGGTGCTGTGCCGGCGGCGCAAGAACAACCCGCTGCTCGTCGGCGAGGCCGGCGTCGGCAAGACCGCGATCGCCGAGGGGCTGGCCTGGCGCATCACGCAGGGCGACGTGCCCGAGGTCCTGGCCGACTCGAGCGTCTACGCGCTCGACATGGGCGCGCTGCTGGCCGGCACCAAGTACCGCGGCGACTTCGAGCAGCGCCTCAAGGGCGTGCTCAAGGCCCTGAAGGAGCAGCCGCGGGCGATCCTGTTCATCGACGAGATCCACACCCTGATCGGCGCCGGTGCGGCCTCGGGCGGCACGCTCGACGCGAGCAACCTGCTCAAGCCGGCGCTGGGCAACGGGCAGATGAAGTGCATCGGCGCGACCACCTTCACCGAGTACCGCGGCATCTTCGAGAAGGACGCCGCGCTGTCGCGGCGCTTCCAGAAGATCGACGTCGTCGAGCCCTCGGTCGAGCAGACGATCGAGATCCTCAAGGGCCTCAAGAGCCGCTTCGAGGACCATCACAACGTCAAGTACGCGCTCGGCGCACTGCAGGCCGCGGCCGAGCTGAGCGCCAAGTACATCAACGACCGCCACCTGCCCGACAAGGCGATCGACGTCATCGACGAGGCCGGTGCGGCGCAGCGCATCCTGCCCAAGAACAAGCAGAAGAAGACGATCAATCGCGCCGAGGTCGAGGACATCGTCGCCAAGATCGCGCGCATCCCGCCGGCGAGCGTCTCCAGCGACGACCGCAACAAGCTCAGGACCCTCGACCGCGACCTCAAGAGCGTGGTCTTCGGCCAGGAGCCGGCGATCGACGCGCTGGCCGCGGCGATCAAGATGGCCCGCTCGGGCCTGGGCAAGCCCGACAAGCCGATCGGCTCGTTCCTCTTCAGCGGCCCCACCGGCGTCGGCAAGACCGAGGTCGCCAAGCAGCTCGCGTTCATCCTGGGCATCGAGCTGATCCGCTTCGACATGTCCGAGTACATGGAGCGCCACGCGGTCAGCCGCCTGATCGGCGCGCCGCCGGGCTACGTCGGCTTCGACCAGGGCGGCCTGCTGACCGAGGCGGTCAGCAAGAAGCCGCATGCGGTGTTGCTGCTCGACGAGATCGAGAAGGCCCACCCCGACGTCTTCAACGTGCTGCTGCAGGTGATGGACCACGGCACGCTGACCGACAACAACGGCCGCAAGGCCGACTTCCGCAACGTCATCATCGTCATGACGACCAACGCCGGCGCCGAGGCGATGAACAAGGCGACCATCGGCTTCACGACCAAGCGCGAGCAGGGCGACGAGATGGCCGACATCAAGCGCCTGTTCACGCCCGAGTTCCGCAACCGGCTCGACGCGACGGTGAGCTTCAAGGCGCTCGACGAGGAGATCATCCTGCGCGTGGTCGACAAGTTCCTGCTGCAGCTCGAGAACCAGCTCGCCGAGAAGAAGGTCGAGGTCGCCTTCACCGACGCGCTGCGCCGCCACCTGGCCAGGAAGGGCTTCGACCCGCTGATGGGCGCGCGGCCGATGCAGCGCCTGATCCAGGACACGATCCGCCGCGCGCTCGCCGACGAGCTGCTGTTCGGCCGCCTGGTCGACGGCGGCCGGCTGACGGTCGACGTCGACGAGGCCGGCGAGGTCCGGCTCGACATCGACCCGAAGAAGAGCGACAAGCCCAAGGCCGAGCCGGCCACAGCCTGACGAGCGCGCTCAGGCGGCAGCCGCCGGGTCCTGCCGGTAGAACCCGGCCAGCAGCCGGTACAGCGCCGGCTGCTCGTCGCGCAGCGCCTGCGGGTTGACGAAGAAGGCCTCGCTCGCGACGGCGAAGAATTCGGCCGGCGCCTCGGCGCCGTAGGGGTCGAGCAGGGTGTCGTGACCGCAGGCCACGCGCTCGCTGAAGCAGTCGTACTCGTACTGCAGGACCTCCTGCCAATGCGCCATCGCCTTCGCATCGGGCAGCGGCGGCATGCCGTCGGCCTCGCCGTCGAGCATGTCGATGACATGCGCAAACTCGTGGATCACGACGTTGTAGCCGGCCTCGCCGCTCTGGCCGGCCGCGCGCACGTCGGCCCAGCTCAGCATGACCGGGCCGCCCTCCATCGCCTCGCCGGCGAGCACTTCGTCGTACTGGTGGACGACGCCGGCCTCGTCGGCCACGCTGCGCCTGGCGACCACCGCCGCCGGGTGCACGACGATGCCGACGAAGTCGTCGTAGACCGCCAGGCCGAGCTCGAGCGCGGGCAGGCAGGCCTGGGCGGCGATGGCCACCGCGGTCGCATCGTCGACGACGAAGCCGCCGGCGCCGCTGAACTCCTTGCGGTCGAGGAACAGGCTGGCCAGGCGGCGCAGCGCGGCGAGGTCGGCCGCGCTGCGGCGGGCCAGGAAGGGGTAACTCGCCAGCGTGGCCCGCCACAGCGCGTCGGGGATGCGGCGGCGCTGCAGCACGCGCTGCTCGCGCCGCTGCCGCCAGCGTCGCAGCCAGTCGCGCCACATCAGCCGGCCGACCAGGCAGCCGCCAGCGCGATGCGCTGCAGGCCTGCGCTGCTCAACCGCAGCACCTCGGCGCGTGGCGGGTCGGTGTCGAGGTCCCAGTCGGTCAGCACATGACGCCAGCGGCCCGCGGCGAGCTCGACGTCGCCGGGGCGGTGGGTGTGGCCGTGGACGAGGTGGGCGCTGCCGGCTTCGGCCAGCCAGGCCAGCGCGGCGGCGGGGTCGACGTCGGCCGAGGCCAGCGTGGGGTCGTGGCGATGGCGCTGCTGGCTGGCATCGCGCATCTGGCGCGCCAGCATGCGGCGCAGCGGCAGCGGCATCGCCAGCACGGTCTCCCGCCAGACCGCACTGCGGGCCTGCAGACGAAAGCGCTGGTACTCGACGTCGGCCAGGCACAGCAGGTCGCCATGCGTGAGCAGCAGGCGCTGGCCCTGCGCGTGCAGCAGGGTCGGGTCGGGCAGGGCGAAGGCGTCGGCCGCGCGCAGCGTGTCGTCGCCGACGAGGAAGTCGCGGTTGCCGCACATGAAGCCCACGCGACAGCGCCGCGCTGCGTCGGCCAGCACGCCCAGGCAGGCTGCCTCGAAGGGCTCGGCACGGGCGTCGTCGCCGACCCAGGCCTCGAACAGGTCGCCCAGGATGAGCACGGCGTCGGCCGGCGTGTGGCGCATGTACGCCGCCCAGGCGTCGAAAGTCGGCGAGGGCGCCTGCGCGAGGTGCAGGTCCGAGATGAAGTCGATGACCTGCCAGTGCGCGGGCGCGTGCAGGGTGTGCAGGCCTTGCGGCGGCCAGCCCGGTGGCATGGGCTGAGCGCGCTCAGGCGACGACGCTGGCCTTATGGATCAGCACGTCCTCGAGCGGCGCATCGTCGTGCATGCCGCGGCGGCCGGTCTTGACGCCCTCGATCGCGTCGACCACCTCGGTGCCGGCGACGACCCGGCCGAAGACCGCGTAGCCCCAGCCCTGTGGCGTCTCGGACTTGAAGTCGAGGAAGTCGTTGTCGGTGGTGTTGATGAAGAACTGCGCGCTCGCCGAATGCGGCGCCGAGGTGCGCGCCATCGCGACGCTGTAGCGCCGGTTCTTCAGGCCGTTGGCGGCTTCGTTGGCGATCGCTGCGGCGGTGGCCTTCTGCGTCATGCCCGGCTCGAAGCCGCCGCCCTGGATCATGAAGCCGCGGATGACGCGGTGGAACAGGGTGCCGTCATAGTGGCCGCGCTCGACGTAGTCGACGAAATTGGCGACCGACAGCGGGGCCTTCTCGTCGTCGAGTTCGAGGCGGATCACGCCGGCGCTGGTGGTCAGCTCTACCGTCTTGCTCATCTTCAGTTCTCCAGGGTGGCGCGTTGGATGACCACCGGTTGCAGGGGGACGTTCTGGTGCGGGCCGCGGTTGCCGGTGGCCACGCCCTGGATGCGCTCGACCACGTCCAGGCCGGCGACGACGCGGCCGAACACCGCGTAGCCCTGGCGGTCGGGCGAGCGCGGCTGGTCGAGGAACAGGTTGTCGGCGAGGTTGATGAAGAACTGCGCGGTCGCCGAGTCGGGCACCTGGGTGCGCGCCATGGCCAGCGTGCCGCGCACGTTCGACAGGCCGTTGCGGCTCTCGAGCGGGATCGGGGCGCGGGTGGGCTTCTGCCGCATGTCGGCGGTGAAGCCGCCGCCCTGGATCATGAAGCCCGGGATCACCCGGTGGAACACGGTGCCGTCGTAGTGCCCATCGCGCACGTACTGCAGGAAGTTCTCGACCGTGCGCGGCGCGCGCACCGCGTCGAGCTCGACGACGATGTCGCCCAGGGTCGTGGCGAGCCGCACCTTCTGCGCCGCCGCCGGCAGCGCCACCAGCGCCGCGGCCAGCGCGACGATCGTCATCCATTGCCTCATCGGAAACCAGCCCCCGAGCCGCGCGATGGCGCCGCTATACTGACTCGATTCTACCGAGCGGCCTTCCGGCGACCGATGCGTCCGGGAGGCCGTTCGCTTTGACCGCCCCGCGATGACGCTGCGCATCCACAATTCGCTGACCCGCCGGGTCGAACCCTTCGTTCCGCTCGAGCCCGGCAAGGTCCGCATGTACGTCTGCGGCATGACGGTCTACGACCTGTGCCACATGGGCCACGCGCGGATGATGACGGCCTTCGACGTCGTCTACCGCTGGCTGCGCACGCTGGGTCACGCCGTGACCTACGTGCGCAACATCACCGACATCGACGACAAGATCATCCGGCGCGCGCTCGAGCGCGGCCTCACGGTGCGCGCGCTGACCGACGAGATGATCGCCGCGATGCACGCCGACATCGCCGCGATCGGCCTGCTGCCGCCGACCCACGAGCCGCGCGCCACCGAGTATGTGCCGCAGATGCTCGCGATGATCGGCGCGCTCGAGCGCCGCGGGCTGGCCTACCGCGAGCCCGGCGGCGACGTGCTCTATGCGGTGCGCCGCTTCCCCGGCTACGGCCGGCTCTCGGGCAAGTCGCTCGACGAGCTGCGCGCCGGCCAGCGCGTGGCCGTCGCCGAGGGCAAGGAGGACCCGCTCGACTTCGTGCTGTGGAAGGCGGCCAAGCCCGACGAGCCCGACGAGGTCAGGTACCCCAGCGTCTACGGCGCGGGCCGCCCGGGCTGGCACATCGAGTGCTCGGCGATGAGCTGCGCGCTGCTCGGCCGGACCTTCGACATCCACGGCGGCGGCCTCGACCTGCAGTTTCCGCACCACGAGAACGAGATCGCGCAGAGCGAGGGCGCGCACGGCCAGCTGTTCGCGCGGCTGTGGATGCACAACGGCTTCCTCAACGTCGACGACGAGAAGATGTCGAAGTCGCTGGGCAACTTCTTCACGCTGCGCGACGTGCTGGCCACCACCGACGGCGAGAGCCTGCGCCTGTTCATGCTGCGCACGCATTACCGCAGCCCGTTCAACCACGCCGACGCGCTGCTCGACGACGCGCGCCAGGCGCTGCGTCGGCTCTACACCGCGCTCGATGCGGTGCCGGCGGCTGCCGCCGAGGCGGCCCTGGACTGGTCGCAGCCGGCCGCGGCGGCGTTTCGCGCCGCGATGAACGACGACTTCAACACCCCGGCTGCGCTGGCCGTGCTGTTCGAGCTGGCCAGCGAGGTCAACCGCAGCCGCTCGGCGGCGGCGGCCGGCCTGCTGCGCGCGCTCGGCGCGACCCTGGGCCTGCTGCAGCAGCCGCCGCGCGCGTTCCTGCAAGGCGGCGCTGGCGGCGGCGTCGACGCGGCGGCGATCGAGCAGCGCATCGCCGAGCGCGCCGCGGCCAAGCGGGCCCGCGACTACGCGCTCGCCGACCGCATCCGCGCAGAGCTCGCCGCGCAGGGCGTCAGGCTCGACGACGGCCCGCAGGGCACGACCTGGGTGCGGGTCTGATCGCTGCCGCAGTGGCCATGACGTCCGCCGCCCCGCAGCCGCTGGTCACCCCGGGCTACTGGGACGAAGCCTGCCGGCATCTGCAGCGGCGCGACCGCGTCATGCGCCAGCTGATCCCGCGCTTCGGCCAGGCCCGGCTGCAGAGCCGGGGCGACGCCTTCACGACGCTGGCGCGCGCGATCGTCGGCCAGCAGATCTCGGTCAAGGCTGCGCAGTCGGTCTGGGAGCGGCTGTGCGCGGCCGTCGACGGCAGCGGCATGCTGGCGCCGCCGGTGCTGCTGGCCGTCGACGCAGCCGGACTGCGCGCGGCCGGGCTGTCGGCGCGCAAGGTCGATTACCTGCGCGACCTGGCCGCGCATTTCGTCGACGGCCGGGTCCATGCCGACGACTGGCCGGCGATGGACGACGAGGCCATCATCGACGAACTGGTCGCGATCCGCGGCATCGGCCGCTGGACGGCCGAGATGTTCCTGATCTTCCACCTGCTGCGCCCCAACGTCCTGCCGCTCGACGACCTCGGGCTGCTGCGCGGCATCAGCGTCAACTATTTCAGCGGCGAGCCGGTCTCGCGCGCCGAGGCCCGCGAAGTCGGCGACGGCTGGAGCCCCTTCCGCTCGGTGGCCACCTGGTACCTCTGGCGCAGCCTCGACCCGCTGCCCGTCGAGTACTGAGCCAGTACCGAGAGCGCGCCGCCGCACCCACCCGAGAGGACCCGCGCATGAGCCGCCGCCACTTCCTGGACTTCGAGCAGCCGATCGCCGAGCTCGAGAAGAAGATCGAGGAACTGCGCTTCGTGCAGAACGAGTCGGCGGTCGACATCTCCGAGGAGATCGACCGCCTCGACAAGAAGAGCCAGCAGCTCACGCGCGAGATCTACAGCACGCTCACGCCGTGGCAGGCCACGCTGATCGCCCGTCACCCGCAGCGCCCGTACACGCTGGACTACGTCAGCGAGGTCTTCACCGACTTCCACGAACTGCACGGCGACCGCCACTACGCCGACGACCTGTCGATCGTCGGCGGGCTCGCCCGCTTCAACGGCGGGGCCTGCATGGTCATCGGCCACCAGAAGGGCCGCGACACGAAGGAGCGCACGCTGCGCAACTTCGGCATGAGCCGCCCCGAGGGCTACCGCAAGGCGCTGCGCCTGATGAAGCTGGCCGAGAAGTTCGGCCTGCCGGTCTTCACCTTCGTCGACACGCCCGGCGCGTACCCCGGCATCGGCGCCGAGGAGCGCGGCCAGAGCGAGGCGATCGGGCGCAACATCTACGAGATGGCGCAGCTCGAGGTGCCGATCGTCAGCACCATCATCGGCGAGGGCGGCTCGGGCGGCGCGCTGGCCATCGCCGTCGCCGACCAGGTGCTGATGCTGCAGTACTCGGTGTACTCGGTGATCTCGCCCGAGGGCTGCGCGTCGATCCTGTGGAAGACCGCCGAGCGCGCCGCCGACGCCGCCGAGGCGCTGGGCATCACCGCGCACCGGCTCAAGGCGCTCGGGCTGATCGACCGCGTCGTCAGCGAGCCCGTCGGCGGCGCGCACCGCGACCCCAAGGCCATGGCCGCGGCGCTCAAGCGCACGCTGGGCGACGCGCTGCGCCAGGTCGCCGACCTCGGCCCGCGCGAACTGCTGGCGCGCCGCCACGAGCGCCTGCAGGCCTATGGCCGCTACACCGACACCAAGGAGCATTGACCGCCGCCGCTCCGTCGTCGCCGTTGCCGTCAGCGGCGGCGGCGATTCGACGGCCCTGCTGCACGCCACCGTGCATGCGGCGCAGGCGCTGGGCCTGCAGGTCGTCGCGCTGCACGTGCACCATGGCTTGCAGCCGGCGGCCGACGCCTGGCTCGCCGGGCTGCGCGAGCGCTGCCGGCGCTGGGCCGCGCGCGGGCTGCCGGTGCGCTTCGTGGCCACCCGGCTCGCCGGCTGCCCCGGCCCGGGCGACAGCGTCGAGGCCTGGGCCCGGCGTGAACGCTACGCCGCGCTGGCCGCGATGGCCGGCGCCGCCGGCGCTTCGCTGGTGCTGCTCGCCCACCACCGGCGCGACCAGGCCGAGACCTTCCTGCTGCAGGCCTTGCGTGGCGCGGCGCCGGCCGGCCTCGCGGCGATGCCGGCGCAGGCGCAGCGTGCCGGCCTGACCTGGGCGCGGCCCTGGCTGGCCCACGACGCCGACGCGATCGCCGCCTACCTGCGCCGCCACCGGCTGCGCGGCGTCGCCGACCCGAGCAACGCCGACGCCGCCTACGCGCGCAGCCGCTTGCGCAGCCAGGTCATGCCGGCGCTGCGCGCGGCCTTCGCCGGCGCCGACGCCGCGCTGGCCGCCGCCGCCCGCGAGGCGCAGGCCGCCCGGGCCTGCCTCGACGAGGTCGCCGCCGCCGACCTCGCCGCCGCCTGCGACGCCGACGGCGCGCTGCGCCTGCGCGACTGGCGCGCGCTGAGCCCCGCGCGGGCGCGCAACGCGCTGCGCGCCTGGCTGCGCGCGGCCCTCGGCCGCGGCGCACCGGGCAGCGCGCTCGAACGCGTGCTGGCCGAAGCCGGCCGCGCGGCGAGCGCGGCCTGGCCGCTGCCCGGCGCCGAGCTGCGGCTCTACCGCGGGCGCCTGCGCGTGCTGCCGGCGGCTGCGCCGGCAGCGGCTGTCACCGAGGCCACCGTGACCATCGACATCCTCGGCCCCGGCACCCACGCGCTGCCGGGCTGGGACGCGCGCCTGGGCATCGAGCCGGCCGGGCAGGGCGGTATCGCGCCCGCGCGGCTGCGCCACTGCGAGCTGCGTGCGCGCCGCGGCGGCGAACGCTTCCAGGCCACGCCGGGCGGCGTCGCGCGCAGCCTGAAGAAGCAGTTCCAGGCCGCCGGCGTGCCGGCCTGGCAGCGCCACGCGCCGCTGCTGCACGACCGCGACGGCCACCTGCTGTGGGTACCCGGGCTGGGCGTCGACGCGCGCGCGCTCGCCCCGCCCGGCGCGCCGCAGTGGCGGCTGCGCTGGCTGCCTGGGTTGCCCGCAGAGGCCGGCGACGGCGCCACCGGGTCTTGAGCGGCTGGGCTGCGGCTGGACCTGCCACCGTCGCGCTGCCCGGCGGCCTGCCGGGCCGCGAAGCTAGCCAAGCAAGGCATGGCAAGCCGGGGCCGGCCGCGACTTCAGGCGCAGGCGGGGTGCTGCGGCCTGAACCGCAGACCGGCCCTCACCCCTCCGTTTGCACGGCGACCTGCAGGGCTTCGAAGCACAGCGGGTCGATGGCGGTGCCGACGCTGCGCGCCATCATCTCCAGCGTGCGCTCGACGGGTACCGCGGCGCGGTAGGGGCGGTCGGCCGAGATCGCGTCGAAGATGTCGGCGACGGTGATGATGCGGGTCTCCAGCGAGATCCGCTTCGCGTCGAGGCGGCGCGGGTAGCCGGTGCCGTCGAGCCGCTCGTGGTGCGCCGCAGCCACGCGAGCGAGGTCGCCGAAGGCTCCGATGCGCGCGAGGATGTCCTCGGTGTAGACCGCGTGCTCGCGCACGCTGGCCCATTCGGCGTCGTCGAGCGCGCCGGGCTTGTCGAGCACCGCGTTGCTGACGCCGAGCTTGCCGACGTCGTGCAGCAGCGCGCCGCGCTTGAGCCAGCGCCGGCGCGCCGCCGACAGGCCCAGCGCCGCGGCGATGCCGTCGACGTAGTGCGCCACGCGTGTGCTGTGGCCGCTGGTGTAGGGGCTCTTGGCGTCGACGACCTGGCCGAAGGCGGCGGCGATGTCGTTGAGGTAGTCATCGCTCAGTGGCACGCGCAGCGGCAGCGGCTCGAGTTCAAGCACCGCGGCGTCGAGGGCCGGGTCGTCAAGCATGCGCCAGAACGCGGCCTCGCGCGCGACCTGCTCGAAGGCGCGCACCAGCCCCGGGTCGAGCCAGCGTCCGGCACGCCGGCGCACTTCGCGCACCGCGGCGGCCGCGCCGCCGGCGGTGCGAAAGACGTCGACGACCTGGGCCAGCAGCGCGATGCGCGCGTAGAGCGGGATCGCCTCGCCGCGCAGCCCTTCGGGCTTGCCGCTGCCACTCCAGTGCTCGTCGAGGCTGTGCACGCCCTGAGCGACGGCCTCGGGAAAGCGCAACTGGCGAGCGATGTCGGCGCCGCGCTGGCAGCGCGTCTGGATCAGCTCCTGCGCGATCCGCGGGCCGTTGCGCAGGATGTTGACGACCGCGCCGAGGCGCTGCGACAGCCCGGCGTTCAGCCCGGTGTGCGTGAACACGAAGCGCAGCATCTGCGGCAGGCGGACGCCGACGGTCTTGAAGTCGCGCTTGAAGCGCAGGTCGTCGCTGAGGTAGAGCTCGCAGATGCGCGCGGCGTTGCTGCTGCAGCCCAGGTCCTTGAGCAGCAGCGTGTAGTACAGCTCCCAGCGCGCGCGCGCGCCCAGGCCGATGACGCCGGCGACATGCATGCCGATCCAGCAGCAGCGCACGCAATGGCCTTTGGGCTGGCCCTCGGTCAGGTCGAGCGCGTGGCTCAAGGCGCCAATCACTTCCGACAGCCGCAGGCCGTCGGCGGCCAGGCCGCAGTCGGTCGGCGTGTCCAGACCTGGGTTGAGTCGGTCCATGACCCAGGCTATCGGCTGCGGCGCGCGGGGCTTGAGGCCGGCCCGGCGGCCCGGCGCCGGCCGTGCTACGGTAGCGCTCTCGGCAGCGCCTGC
>Ga0208100_100133_pt1 | contig 31212 bp, 35 predicted proteins | sample SubbioR11_8A_Aug_FD_184817 | JGI IMG/M metagenome (GOLD analysis project Ga0208100, IMG submission 184817) | Serpentinite rock and fluid subsurface biosphere microbial communities from McLaughlin Reserve, California, USA - CR11_8A_Aug (SPAdes) | ecosystem: Environmental > Terrestrial > Deep... | reverse complement strand
ACCCCTAGATATGGCATTTTCGTGTGCCAGTAATCAAGCCTGTTTTTAATCTCATTCTCACGTTCTCTGTCAGGTTCTACAGGCGTATAATAAAAGCTGGTTCTGTTAATGCCCAGCAATTCGCACAACCTGGCCCGCCTTCGCCGCCGCAAACGCCCCGTCTTCTCCTAAGAACAAAAAAGTAATCTTTTTAAAGAAAGGTTTTTCCCCGTAATACTCCGGGTTAGCTTCCACAATTAACTGCTGTCCTTTATCCCACTGGACAAATTTATAGGGTCCGGACCCCAGAGGATCCTCCGCATAACCCGGCCCATGAACATGCTTTGGTACAATGCCAGTATGAATGAGTATAGTAATGAATGTGGATTGTGCCCGCTTCAGTGTAAACACCACCGTATTTTCACCAAGTGCTTCCACCTTCTCCATCACACTCAGGTCAATTACCGAACCACTTCCCGCCGCCGTAGTAAACGTATACACCACATCTTCCGCCGTCAGAGGTTCACCGTCGGAAAACTTCGCATCATCCCGCAAACCCACTGTCCACACTAAACCGTCCTCACTCACCTCATAGCCCGTTGCCAGATCATTGACTATCTTTAGACGATGCTTGATGCGATTACTCAGGCGCAAATCTGGCAGGTGGTACTGCACACTGCCCGGGAGCGAAACCTGGGCGTTTTGGTGGTGAGTCACGAAGAAAGCCTGATGAAGCGGGTCTGTGACCGGGTAATACAATTGACACCGTTAGAAAAGTAATAACCACGGATTGCTCCGTGGTTATTGTTGTTTTATGTGTCCAGGTATCACAGTTACCATAGGGGTGAAATTGTACAAATACAGCGTTTATCTTCCTGACGGTCAAATTCCATCTTTACTTTAAACTGTTCTGCAACCCATGCCGGGTAGATGCTCATGCAGCAAAGATAGCAGAAATCCTCCACATCAGAGTAAGCCAGCATTTTGCAATTGGGAATTTCATAAACAGCTTCTTTTTGGTTCATTAGTCTCACAGAAAACGGTGTGATCCACTGCAGTTGGTAGGAAAAACTTTTAGCCGTTTCCAGAAAGGCACGTCCCCGGGAAACTGTCCGCATGACTTCCAACAGAGCCAGTGCAGGGCTGGTCTTTTGCCTGATTAGTTCCTCTACTTCCTGACGCTGGAACTTTGCGAGACCGGCCGGGCCCATGTGTTTTTGCAGAAAGGCGAAGTTGCTTTTGGCCATCCAGATAAAATTACTGTAGGCTGCCTCGTATTTCTCTTCCGCGGAAGCATCCGCCGGGATTGGCTTAACACCCTCCTGCCAGATAGTTCGCAGTTCGGCTTCCATTTGTTCACCCAGGTTTTTTTGAATAAAGGGCAGAACAAAAGTTTCAAATATTTCTATTGTTTTAGAGACATTCGCATACTTTTCGCTATACGGCATTACTTTGCCTGTTTTCATATGCAGACCTCCTCATCTCTATTTATATGATGTAAGCGAAGATGAGTGAGTCGTCCAGCCGTTAAAATTCAATTATAAATACTTAATAATTTGTAACAGTGACTAAGATACAGGTGCTTTTACGTATAAAGGGAGAGTGTCTTCTGCAACTGGGCTTTAAGCTCTACCACAAGCCAGGCCGGCTCCAGCAGTTCGATTGCGGAGCCCCAGCCTAAAAGCCAAGGCAGCATTTCCTGAGCCCCGGTGATTTGAAAGGTTACTTCTATGTCTCCGTCCGGCAGTTCCTTGGTTTGCTGGCTGTCATGGTAACGGGTGGCATAGAATTTCTCAGCGAGGCCTTTACCCACACGTAGACGGATGGTTTCCGGGGGCAGGGCCTCGTTTGTTGTCCAGACACCCCAACTGGTACAGTATTCGTCCTGAAGGCAGAAACCTTCAGGGAGAGTGTAAACACTGTTTTCCACCAGACGGATGGAGCGAATCTGGCTGAGGAGGAAGATACGGCGGCCGTTCTTGTCACAGCAGCGGCCTACCAGATACCAGCTGTTAAAGCGGCAGATAAGGCCGTACGGTTCTACGGTCCGATGGGTAAGGGCGCCGTCATACGTACGTAAATACTGAAAGCTCACCCTTTTCTGCAGCCGAATCCCCTGCAGGATTTTTTCGATGGTGTGAAAACTTTTTTGCGGCTCAACGGGGCCGGATCCGGTAACATAGATATATCTTTCAATGTCTTTATGAAGATTGGTATATGAGGCCAGCTTGCTGAAGATCTCTTCAAAAACCAGCTTCATTACTACTTCAAACTGGTCACCCAGCATCCCGCGCTGCTGCGGGTAGAGGCTAAGCGCCATGAGAAAGGCAGCACCGGGGTCAACCGGTTTGGCAGCCAGGTCTTTGGTGAAACGGAAACGTGTCTGGTTGTTTTGCCGTATGGTCTCAATGGCAGGGGGATATTCCGGGTCGTAGTCTTCGTAGGCCAGAGGGTCAAAGAGGATGTTCAGTCGTTTAATGGCACGGTGGATGGTTTTGTCATGGGGACGGCTTTCCCGAACTTCCTCGTACGCATCTTTGACGTCGTTTATCGTGGCACCCCCGTCAGGAGTTTTGCTGATAATGGTAAGCAGCATTTTGATTAATGCTTCAGGATAGTCACGGTTACGGGCATACGTACTCATCGTTTCCCTCCTCACGTCATATGCTGTATATTTTTGACATACTTTTAGAATGTCCTGCAGGCTGTCTGGGGAAAAACATACCATTCCTAAAAAGGGAAAAAGTAACAAAGGAAGAATTGTAAACACATTGAAGAGCTAGTTTTAGGTGACATGATTGTTTACGATATGAATAAAGGTGAAGGTGAGACTTCAATGGGTAAAAGCTGTGTGTTCTGCAAAATAATACGCGGGGAGGAAAAAGGTTCGATTGTCTTTGAAGATGATGTTTCTTTGGCCTTTCTGGATAGTAAGCCGTTGTTAAAAGGGCACTGTCTGCTGGTGCCGAAGGAGCATGTAGATACACTGGATGATTTGCCTGAAAACTTACTTGAGTCGGTGATGCGAAACACTCAGTTGTTATCACAGGCGGTGCAGCAGGCCTTGGGGGCGGAAGGTTCTTTTTACGCATATGCATATTCATGTAGTGCCCCGCTGGAAAGGGGACGGTTTGTTTTCACCAAAGCTTCTCTGGAAACGTCGGCCGTACCGCAATGAAGAGGAGAGGGAAAAGACGGCGGAAGCGATTCGTCAGGCTGTGACAGAGAGCCTAAAAGGAGCGAAATAAATTCAATAACCATGCGGGTTTTTAGGGCATGTGCGAGAATGTAGCAAGAAAAGTTATTGAGCTTAAAACAGGGGATACCGGTAAAATTTGAAGTGAAGTATGGCAATACGGGCAGAGTGGTAATAATTGTTTGACAATTCTGAATATATTTGTTACGGTGTGATTGAAACTGGTTGGGAGGGGAGACAATGTCGTTAAAGACACGGGAAGACTACTTGGCATCTTTGCGGGATATGAGACCTAACATTTATAAGTTTGGCCAGCTGATTGAGGATGTGGTAACCGATCCTGTGACCCGGCGGGTGGTGGAAAGCCATGCGCGGGCGTTCGATGCAGCACACGACCCGGAGCGGGAGGAAATATTCACCGTAGTTTCACCCGAAACGGGTGAAAGGATTATGCGGTTTACTAGTGTGTTGGCTACGATGGATGATGTATTGGCCAATATGCGTCTGAAGCGGCATTCATTCCGGGAGACCGGCAGCTGCACTGGGGGGTTATGTGTGGGCTGGAATGCCATGAACACCATGCGGGCTGTAACTTTTGAAATGGACAGTGAACTGGGGACGGACTACAGCAGACGTCTAAGGGCATGGGCTGCACAGTGTCAGGAGCAATGTTTGGTGGTAGCAGGTGCTTTGACGGATGCGAAGGGTGACCGTAGTAAAGTACCGTCTCAGCAGGAAGATACAGATGTTACTGTACATGTGGTGGAAAAGCGTGACGACGGTATTGTGGTGCGCGGTGTTAAGGCCATGATTGCGGGCGCGGCCGCGGCCAATGAGATATTTGTTCTGCCGGGGAGCGGCTATCGGGAAGGGGACAGTGACTACGCTGTTTCGTTTGCGGTGCCGCGGGACGCAGAGGGGCTGACGCTGGTGGAATGCCGCCGGCCCAGTGACAACCGGGAAATGGAAGCGGGTTTTGACAGTCCGGTAGAGACGGGAATTACCCAGTCCTATTTGTTGTTTGACAACGTGTTTGTGCCAAATGAGCGGGTGTTTATGTGCGGCGAATATAAGTATACTGCTGCGGTAATCCGTTATTTCACGGCGAATTACCGTGCCTGCATCGGCGGCTGTGTCACCGGACAGGGAGACGTAATGGTGGGTGCGGCGGTGTTAATGGCCCGGGCCAACGGTTTGTCTGCCAAAAAGTTTACTGAAAAACTGGTGCAGATGGCGATCAATAACGAGACGACGTTTGGGATGGGAGCGGGCGCCATTGCTCTGGGCCGGCAGCACCCTGCCGGGGTCTGGTTGGCTGATGATACATTGGCGCATGTTAATAAAGTTCATGTGGCTACACTGCCGTATGAAAGCAGGCGGCTGTTGCAGGATGTGTGCGGAGGGTTGGTGGAAACCGGCTGCTTTCCTTCGTTTGCAGATTTTCACCATGAAGAATACGGGCATTGGGTGCAAAAGAGTTTGAAAGCCAGTAAAGCCACGGCGGAAAGCCGGGCCCGGCTGGCGCGGCTGGCGGAATGGCTCTCAATAGGCGCCGGAGTACCCGGCTGCATGCATGGCGGCGGCTCTCCGGACGGAGCAAAGCTGGTGGTTCGGCTTAACACACCCCTGGAGGCGTATGCCGGCTATGCGAAAAAGCTGGCCGGTGTAGCTGAGGAGATTACTGAACCGTAAACCGGGGTTTCCCGGTTTCTTTTTTTTTACAGCAGGACACATACGTGTCTATGGCAAATGTTATTGTGGTAAATGTAGAAGTTTAAGAATTTGGAGGTACACATATGAAGGTCTTACATACCGGGGATTTGCACCTGGGCATGAAACATACATCAAGAAACTATCCGGAGGCGTTGCGGCAAATGCTGCAGGAAGCACGTTTTGCCGTGCTGGAGAAATTGGTGGAAACGGCGAACCGGGAGAATTGCCAGTTGTTTGTGGTAGCCGGAGACCTGTTTCATACGCAAACGGTCGGGAAAGAGGCTGTGTTGCAGGCGGCTGGCATTCTGGGCCGGTTTGAGGGGAATTGTGTGGTAGTACTGCCGGGAAACCACGACTATTACAGTGAGGGGTCACAACTATGGAAAGTGTTTACCGAAAATTGCCCGGAGCAAGTGCTGCTTCTGAAAAACACAGAAGCCTACTGCCTACAGGACTACGATTTGGATGCGGTACTTTATCCGGCACCGTGCGACCGCAAGCATTCCGCGGAGAACCGTGTGAGCTGGATAAAGGAGCTGGCCGGCAGGCCGGAAGCAACGTGGCATTTCGGTGTAGCCCACGGTACGGTGTTGGGGATCTCCCCGGACCTGGACGGCCGGTATTTTCCCATGGAGCGGGGCGAACTGTTGAATGCTGGATTGGATCACTGGTTTCTGGGGCATACCCACGTGTGTCACCCGGAAGCGGAGCCGGCAGAAAACTGCGGGTTTGCTTACTGCGGAACACCGGAGCCGGACGGATTTGACTGTGGGCACCAGGGGTATGCCTGGCTGAGGGAATTTACGGCAGGCGGCAGTGTCAGCCGTTTGCTGCGCACAGGAATTTATCACTTTAGGGATGTGGCGTGTGAAATTAAGAGCCTGGAGGAATTGACACCGTTTATGGCGCAGGCAGGCGGGGAAACAGTATTGATGAAGCTGGCGGTGTCAGGCGTTGTGCCGCGGGATGAGTATAAGGTACGGGGCGCTTTTTTCCGGGAACTGGCGGAGAAAGTAGCTTGCCTGGAGTTGGATGACGGGGCGCTTGGTATGGCAGTGACAGAGAACGTAATTTCCGAGGAGTTTCCCGCAGGTTCGTTTCCAGAGTTGTTTCTCTCGGCGCTGGCCGGGCGTGGAAACCCTGAAGCGCTGCAGCTTGCCTATGAATTGGTAAAGAAGGTGAAGAAATGATTATCCGGAAGCTGCGACTGGAGACGTTTGGTGGTGTACGAGACCGCGTTGTGGAGTTTGTGCCGGGCCTTAATGTGGTGCTGGGCCCTAACGAAGCCGGTAAAAGTACGATGGTTAACGCTCTGTTTGCTTCCCTGTTTCTTCCCACCGATAGCAAGAAGAATTCCCGGGAATGGAAAGAGTACCTGGCTAAGTTTCTGCCGGTGACCGGGGGTGACACGATAGCCGTTACGGTTGAGTTTCTCTGCCGGGAGGGGCATGGCTATACCCTGAGCCGTTCCTGGGGTGAATCACGTCTTTGTCGATTGGCGATAGACGGTGGCGGTGTTTTTACAAGTGAAGACGCAGTACAGCAACGGCTGGCGGACATCCTTGGGTTTGGCCGGGGAACGTATGAAGGGGTACTGTTTGCCCGGCAGGATGAAATGCTAAAAACGGTATCATTAATGCGGGACAACAGAGAAGCGGCCAACACCCTGGGTGAGGCACTGCGGGCGGCCTTGTTTGAAGCCGGTGGTGTATCCCTTGATGAGCTGGCAGCGGCGATTGAGGATGCTAAAAAAGACCTTTTACACTATTGGGATGTAGAACTGGATGGCCCAAAAGGCAACAGAGGAATTGACAGGCCCTACAAAAACGGGGGCCGACTGCTGGAAGGGTACTATCAAGTGGAGCATATAAAGCGGAGGCTGCGTGTTGCCCGGGAAGCGGAAGAACGTTTAGATGCAGCCATGGGTAAGCTGGAAGCTGCTATCCGGGAAAAGGCGGTACTTGAGCCGCATGTGACAATGCTGGAAGGACTGGACAATGATATCCGCAAGCGCTCACTTGTGGAGGCAGAACTATTAAAGGTGGCTGCCGGGGAAGTAAAATTAAAGGAAATTAATGCCCAATGGCCAAAAACCTCAGAGCGTCTGGCAAATCTGGGGAAGCAGCAGCAGGTGGATAAAAGACGCCTGGAGGCTCTAGAGGTGGAGTGGCAGGCATCCAGATCAGCGGCAGACGCCCGGGTTTTACGGCAGCTTTACAGTCAGGCTTTGCCCCTGGTGAAGGAATTACAAGATGTACAAGCTCAACTTCGTCTACAGCAGCGTGTTTCTGCCGAGGATATTACGTGGCTTGAATCCTGCGTAGAAACGATTACCCGCAGGGAAGCTCAACTGCAGGCCATGAAGCTGACGGCAAAACTGTCGGCAGCTGGACCGCTTAGTGTTACTGTAACCTCCGGTCTGGGCCAGGAAGAATCGGTGCAGGTTAACGGTGTGGTGGCACTTACCGGCGAAGGGCGCCTGCGCATATCTGCGGCTGACTGGTCACTGGAAGTGCAGGCGGGGCAGGAAGATGTGGATAAGATTTTGGAGGAGATTCGGTCACTGCAGGGCAGCATGGCGGAAAGGCTTAAGAAGTTGGAATTTGCCGGTTTGACTCAGGCCAAAGAAGTGCTGGAGGCGAAAAACAGCTTACATGCCCGAGCCGCAACCTTGCAGGCACGGCTTGAGGGAATCCTGGGGGATAAGAGGACGTTTGAGGAAGTGGAGTCGTCTGTGGCGGCCCTGCCGGTGGAAACGCAGACCCGGGAGGCGGATGTTGTGCTGGCTGAAAAGATACAGCTTGCTGCAAAAGTGACCCAGGATGACGAAGAAATTGCACGGCTGCGCGCACAGATTACACAATGGGAACAGGAATTTGGCAGTCACGATGATGTCATGGATAACCTTGCGGATTTACGCGGAGAAGCAAAAAAAGTACGGGAGCAGCTGGCAGCGTTAGCGGTACTGCCGGAGGCATTTGCCAGTACAGATGAATTTTTTGCAGCGCTTGCAACCGGTAGGGCGCGTTTAAAAGAGCTGGATGAGGAGATCAGGCAGCAAAAAGATGAAATTGCAAATACGCAGCGGCACGCGCCTCAAGAGACAGTAGAAGAATTGGCTCAGGCGAAGGATGAGGCGGAAATTCGGCTGCAGCGCTTAAAAAAAGAAGCGAATGCAATTTTGGAAGTGGAAGCAGAGTTCTGGCGGGTTACAGAGCAGATAGACAGTAAAACGTTTACACCGTTTGTGGAGGCCTTTGTCCGCTATCTGGCGCCTGCCACAGGGAACCGTTACACTGCGGTTGGACTGGAAGGAGCACTACCGGAACGTATTTGTACTTCAGGCGGCAATGAATTGCCTGTGGAGCTTCTTTCCACCGGGACCACCAGAGGTGTTGCTCTGGCGCTACGCCTGGCAATGGCTGAGTTTCTGCTGGAGGGAGCAAAAGGGTTTATGGTAATGGATGATCCGCTTGTGGATCTGGATCCCGGGCGAAAAGAGCAGGCAGCAAAGATGGTACGGGATTATGCTCAGGAGCGTCAGATGATTATTACCACCTGTGACCCGGAAACAGCCAGGATGCTGGGGGGTACCCGTATTGAGTTGTAACGGGAGGTGGGGACAGGTTTTTTGTCCCAACTTTGTTTGTCTACTGTACTTTGCTGATGCCTAAACCATGCAGGATTAAGCAATAAATCGTAGAAGAATTGTTACGGGGGGTGCTTTTGCATATTTCAGAACAACTGTCCCCTATGGGGCCTCCTTATACATATCAGGATATGCAGAAAGGCGGTAATGTTGGTGGAAGTCGGGCTAGCTTGCTTTGTGGACGTTGAGACTACAGGGCTTAGTGCAAAAACAGAAGAAATTGTGGAGTTGGCTGTGTGCCTGTTTGAATTCCAGCGCGAGAGCGGAGAAATTACAAGGGTAGTGGACCGCTACACTGGGTTACGGGAACCGGGGGTGCCAATCTCTGCGGGAGCGGCACGTGTGCACGGTCTTCGCATCAGTGAATTACGGGGCAAATGCCTGGATCATGCCCGGATAGAGGTCATGTTACATACGGGAGAGTTTATTGTTGCCCATAACGCCCGGTTTGACCGGGGTTTTGTTGAAAAGCTATTTTCTGTCAGCAAGCAAAAGCCCTGGCTTTGTTCCATGTCGGGCATAGACTGGTACGGCAGAGGTTTTCCGTCCCGGGGGCTGCAGAATTTGCTGCGGGCACACGGGATAACTACCGCCCGGGCACACAGAGCGGAGGACGATGTGCTGGCAACCCTTTCACTCTTGTCAAAGTGCGACGCGTTAGGAAAACGGTATCTTTTAGAATTATTGGAGAAGTGCGGGCAACGTATTGTCAATGACGGACAGACGGCATAAAAAAAGTGGCGAATTGTATCGCCACAGTGTTATTCGTCAGCGGACGTGGGTTTATGTAGAGGAGGAGCAACCAACCAGCCCTTTTCTTTCATCATGCGCAATAGTATCAGCCCATATTGTACTTTTTTAGTATGGAGTTGTGCAAATGTCGCCGCAATGTCTTCTCTGATTGACGAGCCCATTATTGTACTGCTGGCAATTAATCCGGCAGATATTTCGCTGGCAATAAATCCAGCCAGGAGATTATCGCTAAAGCGTGCCCCCTCAGGAATGCTTTCCCGTTCAACCTTCGGCTGTTCCGGCGGTGAGGGTTATGACAAAGCCGCTGCCGACTACGCCGTGTCTTTTATTCAAGCCCTCTCCCACACCAAAGGCGCCTGGGCAGGCAAGCCCTTTGAGCTGATCGACTGGCAGGAGCAAATTGTCCGCGATGTTTTCGGTTTACACCTGAAACAGGGGTGCTCGACGCATTAAACGAGCTGATTAGAGCCGCGTTGAGCTGGGTTATGCTAGAAACGATGGAAGGCAGGATTGTCGTAGGGTCGGCAGTTTCGTACCCTCCCGTTCAAGTAAACAGTGCGTACACTTTTGAGAGGGGAAAAGATGTCTGGAGCCGTGACATTGCACGGGACGATGAAGGGATATATGCTAAAGTGTGCGGACGCTTTAACACCGCAAGCGGCATGAGTTATCTGTACTCGCCTGTTACGGCAGAGCAGATGTGGATACTGGCGCCGCAAAAGACGCTGCATATCCAGTTTCCGGATAATTCGGAGCAAACCGAGGTTCAGGCTATCATCGACGGTATAGCCGCAAGGCTCTCTGAGGCGGGTATAGTTGAAACATTCGTCGGGCCGGTACGTCCGCACCTATTGGTTGGCGATGAAGCAAGGATCATTTCAGATGACGGAACTCAGATTCTGGGGATAGTTACGACTGTCAGGCATACTCTTGGCAAGAATGGGTTTATGACGGAATTTACGGTAGACAGCGGCGCTGAAAAAGGACGCTTAAACATCAGAGATTTGATTGACAGGGCGATTAAGCCGGAAAGCGGCAGAGGCAAGCGGGTTTTTAAATGAGTATAGTTTCTTAAGGCGCTTTGCCGCACAGCCGGCAGGCGTTATTTTTTATCCTTTTTGAAACGGAGGTTTTACTGATGAAATCTATCTGGAGCAATGCACAGACGGCCTTTGCCGCTCTCGGCGGTTTTCTCGGCTGGTTTTTGGGTGGGTTGGACGGTTTTCTCTACACCTTGATTGTCTTTGTGGTGGTCGATTACCTAACCGGCGTGATATGCGCCGTTATGGACAAAAGGCTCTCAAGCGAAATCGGTTCAAAGGGTATCTTTAAAAAGGTGCTCATCTTTGCGCTCGTAGGTCTTGGGCATATGCTAGACAGCCAGGTGATTGGCGAGGGCGGTGCGATCCGGACGGCGCTGATTTTCTTTTATCTGAGCAACGAGGGCATTTCTATCTTGGAGAACGCAGCAACACTCGGGCTGCCGCTTCCCAAAAAACTTATAGCAGTTTTAAAGCAATTAAATGAATTTGAGGGGGAATCAAAATGAACCTGCGCAAGCTGATACTCACAAACAATGCCTGCTACAAGGCAGGCAGAACTATCACGCCGCAAGGTATCATGCTGCACTCCACCGGCGCGAATAACCCATGGCTGCGGCGTTACGTCGGCCCGGACGACGGGCTTTTGGGCGTAAACCGGCACAACAACCACTGGAATCAGGAGCGGCCGGATGGCAGGCAAGTCTGCGTCCATGCCTTTATCGGGAGACTTGCTGATGGCTCGGTTGCCACCTACCAGAGTTTGCCCTGGAACCATCGCGGCTGGCACTGCGGCAGAGGCGTGAGAGGCTCCGGCAACGACACGCATATTTCAGTTGAGATCTGCGAAGATAACCTGACCGGCGCCGCTTATTTTCGCAAAGTGTATGACGAGGCCGTGGAGCTATGCGTGCATCTCTGCAAGCTCTTTGGCCTGACTGAAGCAGATATTATCAGCCACAGCGAAGGTTTCAGGCTTGGCATTGCCTCCAACCATGCCGACGTGATGCAATGGTTCCCGCGCCACGGCAAGAGTATGGACTCTTTCCGGGCTGATGTGAGGAAGGAACTGGCAGAGAGCGATTACGAGATTTACACAGTGGTAAAAGGCGATACGCTCTGGAAGATCGCGGCGGCTAGGCTTGGCAGCGGTGCGCGGCATCCTGAAATATCGGAGCTGAACGCGCTCTCATCTGGCACCATAGTTGCCGGACAGAAACTCAAAATTCCAACAAAGTAGCCAAAGAGCACGGGGTTTCTCTTGCTTTTATAGGGGGTGAGTTAGTGCTGATTTGCTTGACTATCCAGCACTAATAAGTGATGTATGTACGTACGAAAACGCCGGAGAGGAAGTGGTTTTATGCCGATAATGGCAGGCGAAAGGGGGAGGAATGTTTATGCTGTTTAGCGAAACCGCCGAAAAATTCTATGATTATATGGCAAGCATCGAGCGAAGCCCAAGAACCATCGAGGTGTATACAAGGGATTTGGGGTACATCAGAAGATTCCTGGAAGAGCGCAAAAACGGCCCGGTCTATACTGAAGATATCACCCAGGAGGATTTGGAAGCGTTTATGCGTAACGTAAAAGAAGTCAAACAGTATTCAGCCAACACTCGCAGCAACTACTTTTACACACTACGTTCACTTTATGCTTTTGCCTACAAAAAAGGTCTGGTGGATCGGAACATCGCCGCTTCAATGGATTTTATGCGGATGCCAAAGAAAGAACGCACCTACCTGACAAAAAAAGAAGTTGAAGCTACCATCGACTGTATACACAGCCCGCTCATTGGGCTCATCGCGCGCTTCTTATTCAACACCGGCCTGCGCATCTCCGAGTGCTTAAACCTCACACTGGACGATGTTGATTTTGAGAAGCGCTCCATTCATGTACGCCAAGGGAAAGGGCGCAAAGACCGCATGGTGCCAATCAATAACAATATATATGGCTTGCTCCTAGATTACAGGGAGAACTGGCGCGATGCATACGAATCTGATTTCTTTTTTGCGACCAGGAAATCCGGCTCCATTTCTTATTCCTATGTCAATGGCACCATCCGTAGCGCCGCAAAGCAGGCAGGCATGAAGAAGCCCGTCTCTTGCCACATCCTGCGACACTCGTTTGCCTCAGCACTGGTGGAAAAGAACGTGAACCTGGTGCAAATTCAAAAGCTGCTCGGCCACGAGAGCCTGGCGGTAACATCGATTTATACCCATACCAACATGGAAGCGTTGTCTGAAGCGGTCAATATGTTTTAAGAAGGAGGTTTTCCCATGGCACTGGTTGAATGCAAAGAACCTGTCTTTGACCGGCAGGTGGATGAAATACTTGGTCTGCTGGAAGAGGGGATAGAACGATCGGAAATAGCGGAGAAGCTGGGTTATAAAAACCCGATGTCTCTGGATAACTACATGAGGCGGCGCAACTTCTCCTGGGACTCAAGGCAGAAGATGTTTGTGCCAGCAGCCGAGCGCTACTCGGCAAAGCTGCATAGCAATATCCTGCCGCTGCATGGTACATCGAAGGCGGCGCTTATCATCGCCCAATTCGCGCAGGACGGTGCGGACGCGAAGGAAATCGCGAGACAGGCCGGTTTTGCCAGCCACACAGAACTGGCAGGTTATATGAAGAGTAAAGGGTATGAGTGGGACTCAACAGAGAGGAATTATGTGAAAGGGTCCTCGGCCACGCCAGCAGTTGCTCTGCATATAAGCGATACTGCCGAACAGGTAGAGCCGGGTGTGGATGAAGCGCTCAAGAATATCCTGCCGCTCCTAAAGAGGCTGCAAAGCGCGGAATGCCAGCCACCCGTATCAGAGTCAAAGAGCATCCCGAGGTATCAGGTTCAGGGGATGTACGGGACGAAGGCGATGCGTATGGCTAATGTGCTGGATGAACTGGCCAGGCGCTTTAGCCAGGAGAGGAATATCAGTCAGCGGGAAATGTTTGAAGTGGCCTTGATTGAGTTTTTTATGAAATACGGGTATCGGGATGAGGTTGAGAAATATCTGCTGAAATAACTGACGGTAGTATTAAACTCTGATTGAACCAGTTGTATTAGAATGTATAGAGTCAACTACCGGCACAACCTGTATAAGCCCTGCTTGCTTTTTCACCTTATGTGGGTGGAGGGCAGGCAGGGCTTATTTTTGTATGTTATTGTTCATGAGTATTTGCCGAAGGTCCTGACAACACTCAAAATTTTGCGCAGGTTAATTAAAAGGCTCAACTGGTGGCGTTCTACCAACAGTTGAGCCTTCTTTCGCGCAAAACTTCCGATTGTCCCCTTAAAGAACCGTCCCCATGCTTCTCACGTCCCCGTGCTTCCGCAAAGCTTTAATTTCCGAGGATAAACGGATCTTCACGGGTTCCGCTACCGGAGTATGCAAATAAGATTCCCGGCAGAGTTAAAGCATCACGGACTCCTAGACTAACACCTTTTTTCGCATGATCAAATGTTCCTTCAGGAAACGAAATGAAATCTCCTCGTTCACTATTATGTTGAGTGCTTAGCCAATAGGCGCTTACGCCGGCAATTCTTAGAGAGTTCGTCCAGATTCCTCCTTCTAACTCACTTCTTGACGGGCGAGAATCTGCGTCAAGCCAAGTACCACTAACGTTGGATTCAAGTCTCATCACCCGATTATTTGCTCCTGTAAGTTTCAAATAGGTGATGCCATTGTGGGAGACAAAGCTACCGCCGGGGATACCAGTCAGAGGCCGCCGGAAGTGGGCGGTTGCCGTTTTGTTGTTGTCCATGAGCACAGTCATTTGAGAAGCGGAAGATGTGTTGGGACCGATATGCCATTGGTGAAATTGCCACGGTTCAGTAGCGGTAGCAGTTAAGGTGACGGATGTGTCTTGGGCATAGGGATGCGAGCCCACCGCCGGCGTGGTAGCACCCTCTCCCTCGCGCAGGATATTTAAGGTAAAGATAGCGTCAGTCAACACACTAACCTGGGCTGAAAGCGCTGAACCTCCGGCCAGCCCGGGGCCGGCTACCTGAATTTGACCGCTGCCGATAGTTCTTGTTAAACTTCCGGAGAGGGTGACAGTAGCAGAGGCGTTACTAGTTTCGATTACGGAAACAGTTAGCCCGGTGAAGTCGCCGCCTAATGTGATGCTGTTGATTCCAAAGCTATCGCTAAAAGTTTCATTTATCAAAGCAAGGTTGAAAGCTTGACTAAAGTTCGTTCCCGCTATCACAGAGCTTGGTGTTATCGATAAAGCATTTGGCAGGTTAAATGTTTGGCGCTCAAAGCGGATGGCAGTGCCGGTAGTGCTGCCTGTAATTGCTCTATTAAAATGCCTTAGATTTTCCAAGCGAACCTGTGAGGAGAGCGAGATGGGCTGAGCATTATTTACTGTGCCGTGAACCTGGACGGTCAGAAGATCATCTCCGCTTTTAGTAAAGTTTAGAGCAAACCGGACTTCATCAGCAATGTTCTCCGGGATGGACTTTGAAGTATTTCCTGCACGATATTCGATGGTGGTATCATTATTTAGCAAAATGTAGTGGATATTGTCGCGAATATATATCGCAGCGGGTACATCCGCAGCGTCCAGCAGCGCCACAGAGGAGGAAAAGCGGATTTCACGGTGGATAAAGTCGGTGGCCAGGCGGATGTTTTGCTGTACATCAGAGCGTTTTTCCGCAGAAACAAAAGAAGAAAATCCGAAATGCCAAAAAGAATATGCAAGAGCCAGAATAGTAGATAAAAGAGAAGCAACTACAACCAGCTCAACTAAGCTAAAGCCCTGTTCTTTAGAGATAAAGGCATTAGAACTATACTTTTTGCGGGACATTTTTATCCCCCCAGTTTAATTCCTGTGTCTTGGGATGAAGGTGGTGATAGCAGTATCATTGAGCCGAATTTCCCGTATCTCACCAAGTATTTGGACGGTGGAAGTGTCTGCGAAGGTGATTGTTAGCGGTGTAATGCTTGTAGTTCCTGAATAGATTGCTGCTTCCACCAGCTTCTGAGTTTGGTAAAGGTCAGAGCTTGTACGTCCTGCCCTAACAATTCCTGCGAAGCCATCGGTGAGCATGGCTATAAGCGGTACAAGAGCGATAGCCAAGATGAAAAGAGCAACCAGCATTTCAGCCAGGGAAAAGCCGGCTTGGTCATTTTTCCATTTTTGCAACTTCATCTCTAATCCCTCCAGGCGCTACGTCGGAAGCCTATAATAGCGGGGATTGAGCCTATGCCATGGTCAATTTGGCGAAAGTTGACGCTGCCGTTGCTTGCTCTATCGTTCTGGTTTTTTACTATCAGGTTAGCGATAATGGCGCCGTTTACAGTGCTTTGGGCTGATTGAATCCGGACTTCGGCGGTGGGGCCGTAGATGAAGGCATTGATTTCACCGTTGGCTTGAATTGTCAGGTTAGTGCTGTGTGCGAGAAAAACAAAGAGATTGTTAGGGTTGACGGAATTGACTTCCATCGGGTCGACGGGATTGACTAATAAAGGCGTCTGAAAATCGGCAGAACCGGTGATGTACAACTCAAGTCTGCCGCCGCCGATGATCGAGATGTCGCCTTTGGTGGTCAGCGAATTTACGACTATCTGTTGAGTTCTCCCTTGGTTGTCAAAAATTAACCTGGCATTAGATGCCATGCCAATGGTGTCATACTGGAAATTGCCTTGAATGGTCATGGTCGCATTATTGCCAACAGAAAGTGTACGAGGGTTTGCGGGTAGCAAATTTGGTATGATGGGAGGTGCAAAAACTCTGGCAGAATTCATCGTAACCCTGTAGGTATAACCTTTCGGCGCAGAAATGTTTCCTGCCGATTCCAGATCGCCCGTAACCGGCTTCATTTCGGTTACATCCAAATCGCCAACGGAAAAAATGGCGTTATTAAAGATTTCGCTTGCAGTCAGCGGAGTCAAATCCAACATTAATCTTTCCGTAACGCCACCGCTACTTCCATCTGAAGTAACGGTGATGAGGCTGGTCGGGTCTCCCGTAACTCTCACTCGGAAATCCTGATCGCTACCAAGTGTTCCAGTTGCACTATAGACGGCTGTCTTTGTAATCATTTCCGCTGCCCTACGCGGGTTTCTAACTAAAAACTCTGCCATGGCATCGGCTCCGGAACGTGCCAGATAATGCGCCTGCATCCGGTCTACGTCTTGCGCAACATGAATAGTGTCTGTAACGCTGTATTGCCAGACGGTAACACCAAGCATTGAGGAGATAAGCATCACAACTAGGACTAAAGGCAACGCTAAGCCTCGCTGATTGCTTGTAAACATGGCTTTCCCTTCCTCTCGTTGGAGATTAGGCAAATACTGATTCTCGCCAGAGCTGAGTATGATAGTTGAATCAGGCAACTTCGTTAAGCGGCTTATCTTTATTTTACAGGAAAACATACTAATTTTCAACAAATTTTGACAAACGAAAGCAAGGGGACGGTTCTCTTGCTTTCGTTTCAATTATGTGGTAAAATGTGGAAAAATAGTGGAGGCGATGAATATGCCGCGAGAAGCAAGAGAAAAAAGTCAAACGGGGATATATCATGTCATAATAAGGGGAGCCAACAGGCAGGAAATATTTCACGATGATGAAGATAGGATAAGGTTTCTTGATACTATTGAAAGATATAAGACCAGTTTTAAAATAAAGATATATGGTTGGTGCTTGATGGGCAACCATGTGCACTTGCTTTTAGCAGAAGGTAGCGAAGAATTATCAGTAACGATGAAAAGAATTGGAGTAAGCTATGTATCCTATTATAATTCGAAATATCAAGCCACAGGACATCTGTTTCAAGACAGGTTCAGAAGTGAGAAGGTTGAGAAAGACGATTATTTGCTGGCGGTGATAAGATATATACACCAAAATCCCTTAAAGGCTGGCATGGTAAAAAGAATAGAAGAATGGAAATGGAGCAGTTGTCCTGAATATTACGGTGAAAAATTATACCACCACGACTTGCTGGATAATGAGCTGATTCTGAAGCTGTTTGCTGATAATAATGACCTTGCTAAAATTATGTTTAAAGAATTCAATGAGGCAACAAATGAAGATACATGCCTTGAAGATAATAAGCGCATTAGATTAACGGACGAAGAAGTAGTATATGAGATTAAAAAATTAATTCCGGCAATACAAATTGCACAGGTCAAGAGCTTCCCAAAAGAAAAGCGGAACGAGGCAATAAATAGGCTTAAGGGAATAGAAGGAGTGAATCACCGGCAATTAGCAAGGATCTTAGGTGTTTCGCCTAATCTAGTATTTAAAGCCTAGGAAGCAGGAGGCGAACCACCGCTACATGAAAAACCAGCCCTCAGATTTGAAGGCTGGTAGTCAATATTTGGAAGCAAGAGAACCGTCCCCATGCTTCTAAAGCAAACAGCCCTACCTGCTTTTTCACCTATTGTGGGTGATGGGCTGGTAGGGCTTGTTTTTGTGAATGTCTGCCACCATGCGCTGTTGTGACGTGCCGCCTGCCAAAGCAAGTGAAACGTACAGGTTCGCCGCTAGCAGGGCGTTCTCTTGATCGAAAAGCTAGACAGAAGAAGCGTCCCCGCGTCTTTAGGTTCCAGCGGGTGCAGCGGGTGCAGCGGGTGGAATAATATTTACGGTTACTGCCCCAGCAGTCGTTATCGTTACAGAGTAAGTCTGCACGACAGTCGAATTCGCTTCACCCGTAACTGTTATTGGGAAGCCGGCACTGACTGGACCATGTGCATCAACGGGAACGGTGGGCCATGTTTGCAGATACTGCATTAGGGGGTTAGTGGTTCCTTCAGGAAAGGTACCTGCAGCGGCCAACCTGCCTACATTCGCTACATGCATAGTTGCTGCGCCGGCTAATGTTCTCATGTTTGCTTCATGAGCTTGGTTTGCCGCATTTCTTGTGACAGTACCAAAAATCGGCACAGCAATCGCCACAAGCACTCCAATAATCACCACAACCACCATCAGTTCAACCAGTGTGAAGCCTTTCTGGTTCCTTCTTGCTTTTTGGACAAGTTTAAACATTTTACTACCTCCTTAGAAAGTTTTGTTAGTTCCGGAAAGTTTTTCCCTACATTGGTTATACCGCCTGACTTGTTTTTTAGACAGAAAGAAACAAATTTCTTTATAAATATAGCAAATAATCCGTTAGCAAAAGCAGGAAATCTGTGAATTTTCGGAGAATTGCTAGCTTGAGGTTGGCGAGGCGATTAAACAGGGGAGAACTGGCAGGATGAGTAGCGGGCAGCAGCGAGAACTGGAAGAGCGCTATTTGCGTTACCGCCAAAGTCGTTCTGCCGAAGATTTGGCAGAGGTGGCTGTTGCCGGTCGGCGCTTGGTTAGTCATTTCGTCCGGATTTATACCGGAGGCAATAGTGAGGATGCGTTGCAGGCGGGGATGGAGGGGCTGCTAAAATCGGTGCGTCGCTATGACCCGGAGATTGGCGCTGCTTTTAGTACCTATGCAGCTCATTGTGTGATGGGGGAAATCCGGCATTTTGTGCGCAAGGAGGCGTCATACTACCGGCCGGGGTGCATCAAGGAGCTGCAGTTTAAGGTAGACCAATATGTGGAGCAAGTGCTAAAAGAGACGGAGGAGTTGCCTGCTATTGAGGAAATTGCGGCGGCGCTGAATGTGCGCAAAGATGGGGTGGTGCAGGCCATGCGGGCAGGACTTGTTGCGCTTGACGAAGTGGATTTGAGTAAAATTCGGGCGGAAAAGCATGAAACCTTTAGGTTGCCGATTGAGGATCAGCTTGTCTTGCAACAAGCTTTTAGGAAGTTGAATAAATTACAGCAAAAGGTGATTTTTTATTTATTTTATCGGGATTTGACGCAGGTTGAGGCGGCAGAAAAATTGGGAATCAGTCAGCGGCAGGTGTCGCGGGTTTTACATAAAAGTCTAAACGAGCTGAAAAAAGATTTTAAGCAGTAGGAGGGGAGAGAATAAGAAAAGATATGCAGGAGTTAGTGGAAGGGATGATTACTTTGCGGCAGGACTGTTTAATTAAGGCGAAACCAGGGGCGAAGCTGGGGAAAAGATTATGTGAGGAAGTGCTGAGGGAAATTGTATGACACTAATAGATCAGATTCTTAAAAAGATGGTGGAAATGAAAGGGTCGGACTTGCACATGGCAGCGGGTTTGCCGCCGATGGTTCGTGTGTATGGTGAGCTGGTGTCGCTTGAGATGAAGGAGCTGCGGCCGGAAGATGTGAGAGAACTGCTGTTCTCCCTTTTGGACGAGAAGCAGAAAGCAGAGATTGAAGCAGAGTGGGAGCTGGATTTTTCTTATTCGATTGCTGGACTAAGCCGTTTTCGCGGCAGCGCCATGATTCAGCGTGGGTCATTAGATGTGGTTATGCGGGTGGTGCCCTGGCAAATTCCTAAGATTGAGGATCTGGGCTTGCCAGAGATTGTCAAGGAATTATCAAGGCTGCCAAGGGGGCTTGTTTTGGTAACAGGTCCGACAGGAAGCGGAAAGAGTACCACGCTGGCTTCCATGATCGATATTATTAATGAGGAGCGTTCCGTCAATATTGTGACCATCGAAAACCCGATTGAATTTCTGCATTGTCACAAAAAATCAATCGTGCGGCAACGGGATGTAGGGCATGATACTCGCTCGTTTGCGGCGGCTTTACGGCATATGCTGCGGCATGACCCTGATGTAATTCTGATCGGCGAGATGCGCGATATGGAGAGTGTTGCTATTGCGCTGACGGCTGCTGAGACGGGTCACATGGTGTTCTCTACATTGCATACACAGACGGCACCGCTTGCAGTTAACAGGGTAGTAGATGTCTTTCCCGAATCGGCGCGCGGCTATATTCGTAAGCAGCTGGCCAGTTCGCTGAAAGGAGTTATAGCGCAGCAATTGCTGCCCCGCGCTGACGGTAAGGGTCGTGCAGTTTCAACAGAAATACTGATTGCCACGCCGGCTGTTGCAAATTTGATTCGAGAAGGCCATGAGCATCAGCTGTATACGGCGATGCAAACGGGGCGCAGCCATGGGATGCAGACGATGGATAGTGCTCTGGCGGATTTATGCTTGCGGGGAGTGGTCACCAGGGAGGAGGCGCTGTCGCGTAGCGTGAACCGTCAAGAGTTGGAGAGAGCGCTGCGCTGAGACGGCTCGATTTTTCTTCTTTATTAAGACAAATTATTAATGGAGACACAGGAAATAATGGAGAGCCTACTGTAGATCCTCCGGTGCCTCCTGTAGATCCTCGGTGCCGCCTGTAGATCCTGAAGATCCCGGTACGGAAATAGTTCTTGAGCCTGAGCAGCCTGAACTCGGTAATGATGAAGGGCAGGACGAAAACATCGTTGTTGAATTAGAGCAGCCGGGAGTCGGCGGCGGTGAGTTGCCGCAAACCAGCGGTTCAGATCTCTTGCTCTTTGGCCTAGGCCTAGTCGTAACAGCCGGCGGATTTCTGATTCGCCGCAGGAGTAAGCAGGAGTAAATAGATAAACGTTAACGAAAACCCTTTACGGGGTTTTCGTGTTTCCCTTTCTATTTTTACTTTGCCTGAAAGAGGTGGTTGCTAATGAGAGGGCAAAGGAGTAAGCTTAGTCTTTTACTGATAGCAGCCGGCCTGATAATGATGATTTTGCCTCTTTATCGGTTGTCTGTTGGTGTTTACTTTCAGCGCGTAGAGCTGGCTGCGCTTGAGAGGGCGACGCTGGAAAGAGCAGAAGCATATAATCCTGTTTTGGTGGAACCATAAGTGGTTTCTCAGACGGAGACGGTGCAGAATGTGCTTCCGGATGTGCTTCCGGAGATCAATGGGCTTTTGGAAATCCCGGAAATTGATTTGATTGCAGTAGTGATTCACGGTGTCACGGAAGAGCATTTAAGGCGTGGCCCCGGATTTTATGCGCAAAGCAGTCATCCGGAAGTCGGGAATGTCTCAATTGCGGCGCATCGAGGGGGGTATGGTTCCTGGTTTCGCAACATAAATCGTCTGATGTGCGCTACCGTTATCAGGTGCGTGAGCAGTTTGTAACACACAGCAGGGATTGGAGTGTGATTGAATCGAAAGGCCATCCTGAGCTGACGCTGACAACCTGTTTATTTACAAACAACGTTGATCGTTTGATCCTCAAGGCTGATTTGCAGGAAGTCGGGTTTGTGCCTTATTAGCCGCTACGCATTAAAAAGAATAGATTTAGAATGAGAAGAGCCGGACGCGAGTCCGGCTCTTTTTGAGGAACTATCACTTGGGGGGTGACAGTAGGTCCGCTATTCAAGTGAATCTGTCCAAGCAACCGATAATCTGCCGCCTCTGTGGCTTCCTTTAAGTGAGATATTGCTATAGTTTTGAATGATATAAAGGTTGTGAGGCAGTCTGCCGAAATAATGTGCGGAAACATTGCTTCTCGTAGGTTCAGCCGGTACCCAGCCGCGTCCCTCTAAATGAAATTCTACCCAGGCGTGCCGGAAACCCCTTAGGGCAAATGAGCCGTTTGCAGGCCAGTTATTACCATTGTCAGTGTAACCGTAAACAACCCTGGCTAGGATCTTTGCTGCTCTGGCAAGCGCTACCGCTAATTTGGCATAATCTTCGCAAACGCCGCTACGAGTCTGTAATGCTTGCAGCGCGCCCTTATTTCTGTTTGCGGCTTGATCGTCATAGCGAATGTTGGTGGAGACCCAGCGGCTGATTGCTTCGGCTTTTTCCCAGTCGGTCGTTATCTTTTCGGTAAGTTCTTGGGCTAAGATTACAATTTTGTGAACCCATCTTTTCATCGTGACTGCCTCCTTTGCGGAGGGGTCAATCGACAGCCGAACAAGTTTCTTAAAAAAGCAAAAAATCCTGCTCTTCGGCAACCAGGCGATCATAGGCTTTTGCCCTTAGACACTTAGCTTTGCGTCCCTGCCTTTCAGCAGGTTTGCCTTTGTCGGATAGGAGACCCCATTCCGAGTTTTCAATTTCCCGGCAAATGCCGGATGAACTTATTTGTAGGAGAAATTCTGTAATTTTAAAATTTTTTTTTAAGATTATTGTTAAAACTGCAAGCAGAAAATGTTGTGATTCGATTATACCATTTGTTGAGAAAAAAAGGCAATAATTTCCTAAATAATCGTCAGAAAACAGGATCAAAGTGTAGCAATTTTTTTGCGAAAATGTGATTTTATGTTAGGTAAGGCAGGAATAACGACGATTTTTGCAGAATTAAAAATCTACTAGGGTGATTGTCCCCGGCGGGAATGTTGGAGGTGATTTTAGGTGCCTTTATATGCTTATCAGGTGCTAGATCAGAGGGGTGCTCTGTCAAGCGGCAAACTGGAAGCGGAAAACGAGTTTTTGGCAGCGGCGCGTTTAAAGCGTCAAGGCTTTACACCGCTCGAGCTGAAGGAAGCAAAAGTGTCCAGATTGCAGCAGGCGCTTACTCTGAAAAAAAGGGTTGGTTTGGGTGAGATGGCTCTTTTTAGCAGGCAGATGGCTTCCATGCTGAGTGCGGGTATTCCTTTAACGCGCTGTCTGACGGCTTTGGGTGAGCAGACTGTCAATTTAACTCTGCGCAAGGCATTACTTGCCGTATCAGCCAATGTGGAGGGTGGCGGAAGTTTTTCCGAGTCTTTACGCGGCCATCCGGAGATTTTTAACGAAATGTACTGTGATTTGGTAAAGGCGGGCGAGGTGGGCGGCACGCTGGAAGTTGTTTTGTTACGCCTTTCACAGCAGTTGGAGAGCGAAAAGGCTCTCAAAGACAATATTAAGGCGGCGATGTTCTACCCGATTACTGTGCTTGTTTTTGCCTCGCTGGTAATGACGGTGATGCTTATTTTTATCGTACCAGTTTTTTTGGGCTTTTACCCGGAAGGGACGCAGCTCCCTTTTTTGACTAGCATAATAGTGCTTTTCAGTAATTCGCTGCGGATGTTCTGGTATTTCTATATCTTACTGATGATGGCAGCCGTCTTTGCAATCAAGTACTATTTGGCAAGCGAGTCGGGCAAGCGGGTATGGGACAGGACAAAATTTAGAATACCGATTTTTGGCGCTCTGGTGCAAAAGACGATAGTGGCAAGATTTTCGCGGACTTTGTCTACGCTTTTGTCAGGAGGCATTCCGGTGTTGCAGGCTTTGGAGACGGCAGGGCCGGCATCGGGGAGTATATTGGTGGCGGAGGCTGTTAAGCGGGCGGGTGAAAAAATCCAGGAGGGGCAAAGCATTGCCGAGCCGCTAAAAGAGAGCAAGCTTTTTCCGCCCACTGTTACTTTGATGGTTGCGGTAGGAGAAGAGACGGGCGATTTGCCGTCACTTTTGACGGGGATTGCAGAGTTTTACGAACAGGAAGTGGCGACCATGTCTAAGGGGTTGACCGGTCTAATCGAACCGCTGATGATAATTTTTGTCGGTGGGATCGTGGGCGTAATGGTGCTGGCGCTATATTTGCCGATTTTTTCTGTGATTACTCAAATTTAGAGGGTTTTGCAGAGCTGGAGAAAAGTTTTAAGCGGTAGGAGGGGATGAGGGCATTGTTTGCCGGTAGCGGGAGCATAGGTTTAGAGTTGGATACCGGCTATATTCGGGCGGTTGAAGTGCGGGGGAAAAACAGCAAGCTGCAAGTGGCCGCTGCGGCGGAGGTGCTGATCCCAAAAACAGCGGTGGTGGACGGAGTAGTTTTGGAAGTAGAGACTGTCAGTGAAGCATTAAATAGGTTATGGTCACAGGCAAAATTCAGTAACCGCAATGTGGTACTGGGCATGTTTAACCAGAGCGTGATTATCAGGCTGATTAATTTCCCAAAGGTACCTAAGAATAAACTGGAACAAGCTGTCAGGCTGCAGGCTGGGGAATATATCCCCATCCCTGCCGCGCAAATGCTCCTCGATATGGCACTGGTGGGTGAGGTGAACGGAGAGGACAGGCCGCAGCATGAATTGCTGCTTGTGGCGGCTCGCAGGGCACAGTTGGAACCAAGTCTTGCTGCTTTAAAAATGAGCAAGCTGCTGCCGAAGGCTGTAGATCTTGCGCCGCTTGCCACGATGAGGGTTGTGCCGCAGGAGAAATTGGTGGGGGATGTCGTGTTGGTGGATTTATCGATGGGTTTGGGCAGTGTTTTACTGGCGGTTGACGGGATGCCACGCTTTGCAAGGGTGATGCCGGTAGGTCTGAACCAGTTTCATGCCGGTTTAGTGCTGATGAAGGAGGCAGAAGAGTTTCATAAGCAGGTAGCGGCTACATTGGAAAAAGGGAGCGATGAGCAAGGGTTTGGCCGGTGGGGGAAGTCTGTTGCCGCTGAGATCCTGACCTCGATCAGCTATTTTATCAAACAGGAGAACCTTAAATCTGTAGGCAGAATTCTGCTAAGCGGGATAGGCGCACGTGCAGCTGGACTAGCCGCTTTATTGCAAGAAGAGCTGGAGGTGGTGGTGGAAGTAGTGCAGCCGCTGGCTAATCTCAAGGGCGGACAGGCAAAAGTTGAGGTGAGCGGGGCTGAGTATGCAGTCAGTATAGGTCTTGCTCTGCGCGGAATGGAGCAAAGCAAATGATTAGAATAAACTTGTTGCCGGCGGAAATGCTGGCCGAGATGAGAATTAACGAGCGGAAGTCAAAAGCGATAAAAGCAGTGGGTGCTGCTGCGCTGTTTTTGCTGGCCGCTTATAGTCTGTTCTTTGTCTTAGCACTGCAGGTTAGGGGACAAATTTTTGCTACAGCCCAGGAGAGGGTTGCAGTGGAGATGGAAGCGGCTACTTATGAGCCTTATCAACAGTTAAAGAACCGGATCGAGAGACAGAGTGGGCTGTTAAAAAAAGCGATGGGTTCACCGCTTGCCTGGCGTGATCTTTTAGCAGCTTTGGGGACTCAAATTCCGCGCAATGTCTGGCTTACTAATCTGTCGCTCTCGCAAAGCGGCGAGCTGGTTTTGCAAGGCTTGACTTTTGATCATCCTGCTGTGGCAAACTGGCTGGCTAAGCTTGCGGAAATTCCCGAAGTTACCAGCTTGCATCTGGAATTTTCCGCGGAGGAGTCGCTTGATGCGGCTACTCAGGTACGTTTTGAAATCAGAACTACGCTGGCTCCTGGATTGGAATATGCACCGCCGCAAGAAGGAGATGAATAGTGATGGAGATCAAACGTGGCGGTTTATTTGTGTCCGCCCTCGTCGTGCTTCTTATCGCAGGCTTTCTCTTAAGTTTAAATCAGTGGAATGTTTTGCAGCTTGAGCGGCGCAGGCTGCTGGAAGAGGAGCAACTGTTCTCTGCCGCAAAAGCTAGGCTTGCTGGGTTGCAGGCACTGGAAAGGCAATCCGCCCAGTTAGACGCAGATTGGGAAGTCGTGGAACAGTTACTGCCGACCTCGCCGCGGGTGGAAGATTTGCTGCTTGATTTTCAGGCAGGCGCGGATTTGGCAGAGATGAACTTTGGACAAATACGTTTTGCTGAACAAATGAATGTAGAAGGTGCTGAAGGCTTAGTAGAGATGCCTATGCAGCTTCTCTTTGAAGGCAGTTATCACCAACTGATGAATTTCCTTGATTATTTGTTGCTCTATGAACGAGCGATACGCATAGATGAATTAAGATTGTCCCAGAATCCTGATGGGATGACGGTAAATATGAGTGCCAGCGCTTTTTATGCGGCAGAATAGGAGTTGCCGATGAAGGAAAAGGGATTAGTAATATTATGCTTACTCTTCCTATTGCTGTCTGTTGGCTGCGGGGAGGTCGTGCAACCGTTGACGGAAACTGCAGCTGATGAATTGCCAGTGCCAGTGGAACAGTCGCCGGAAATTTTGGTTCCGGTTGTGCCGGGACGTGATCCGTTTAGCGCTGCCGCTCCTTATGCCAGGCAGAAAATAAGCGGGACTGTGGAAAGGACGGGGCGAGATCCGTTTTTGCCAGCGTCGCGAGAGCCGGAGCCGGAGCCGGTAAAGCCGCAACCGGCGGAGCCGGCGCCTGTAATACCGGAACCAGTGCCGCCGGGCACTGCAGAAGAGCAGCCTCTGCCGGAGGGCTTGCTTGTCGTGCTTGAAACTATTGACAGATGCTGGCTGGATGTGTTTGTCGACGGGCGGCGGGTATTGCGTAGCAATGTTGCCGATGGGCAGACGCTGCGCTTTGAGGCGGAGCGGGAAATAGTGTTGCAGCAGGTGGGACGGGAACATGCTGTGCGCTTGACGGTAAATGGTAAAGATTTAGGGTTGTTAAGCCAATTTGTTCAGCGTTTGGCGGCTGGGGAGGAACCGGGGCGGCAGGCAGGGGTACAAGTTATGTTGGAGCGGAGGCATGCGGGCGGAGTGCTGGTGGGGTTACGTTTTTTAGCGATGGATAGTCAATAGTGGAGGCTCGAGAATGAGAGAGAATATGCAGGAGTTGCTGGGGAAACGGCTGATTCAAGATGGGATTATTACGCAAGAGCAGTTGGAGGAGGCTCTCCGGCACCGTGATTTGAAAAAAGGTGAGAAGGGGCTGCTTGGGCGGATTTTGGTAAAGCTTGAATACTGCACCGAGGAGGATGTGTCCCGGATTGTAGCGGAGCGGGCCGGGGTGCAGTTTCTTTCACTGGAGAGTTACCCGCTGGATGCGGCTGCTATGCTGCATGTTTCGCCGGAAGCAGCTAGGCGTTATCGTGCTCTGCCGATTGCCTTTGCTCCAGATGGTAAACTGCTCGTAGCGATGCAGCAGCCGCTCGATATTCTGGCGTTAGATGACCTGCGCGTTCTGACAGGTTACAATATTCAGCCGGTGGTAGTAACAGACAGCGAGCTGGATGCAGCAATCAAGAATTACGGCCAGTCCTGCTTAAATATCGAGCATGCGCGCGATGACAGGCCGACAGTCGAAGCAGATGATGCGGCTACAGTAACTACCGAAGAAGGAACAGAGCGGCCAGCGGTGCAATTGGCCAATGTGATTTTGACGCAGGCGGTAACGCAAAAGGCAAGCGACGTGCATATTGAGGCGTATGAAAAGATTTTGAGGGTGCGTTTCCGGATTGACGGCGTGCTGCATGATGTGATGAGCCCGCCAAGGCAGTTGCACGGCTCACTTGTTTCGCGCTTTAAAATTATGGCTAAAATGAATATTGCGGAGCGGCGTATTCCCCTAGATGGCCGGATGTCGGTAAAAATTGAGGGCAAGACGGTGGATGTGCGAGTGGCATCGCTGCCGGCCAGCTTTGGGGAACGATTGACGCTACGTTTGTTAGAGCGTACGGAGCGAACAATAACCTTGGAAGAACTTGGCGTGGCACCAAATATTCTGGCAAGCTATAAGAAGCTGGTTAGTTTGCCCTACGGTTTTATTCCGGTGACCGGGCCTACGGGCAGCGGGAAAAGTACCACGCTTTATGCCAGCTTAGGCGCAGTTGACCGGACGGCTAAAAATGTGATTACGGTTGAAGACCCAGTGGAATATCGGATGGAAGGGATTAACCAAGTACAGATTAACCCCAAGGCGGGGCTGACTTTTGCTTCAGGGTTGCGTTCAATTTTGCGCAGTGACCCGGATATCGTCATGGTGGGTGAGATCAGGGACAGGGAAACGGCGCGCATCGCTATCGAGGCGGCGCTGACGGGACATATGGTCTTCACTACGCTGCACACTAATGATGCGGCCGGTGCGATCAGCCGCCTGACGGAGATGGGAGTGGAGCCATATTTAACTGCTTCTTCGGTGGTGGGCATTATGGCGCAGCGGCTTGCAAGGCTTTTGTGTCAACAGTGCAAGGAGTATTATCTCATTACCCGGGAAATGGCAGAGGCTATACCTGGCTTTCCCCTTAACCCAGCGGAAGAGACGGTTGCGCTGCAGAGGCCAAAAAGCGGTGGCTGTATGCGTTGTAGCGGCACAGGATATTCCGGCCGGATGGGTATTTATGAGCTGCTGGTGGTAACAGAGGAGATTCAGCGGTTGGCGCTGGAGCAGAAATCGTCGAGTGAGATTCAGCGCATGGCGGTAGCTCAAGGGATGCAGACGATGAGGCAGGACGGCTTAATGAAGGCAAAGCAGGGTTTAACATCTATCGAAGAGGTTTTGAGAGTTATTGTCTGATTGAGTTGAAACTAACACTTTGACGGAGTTAGAAAGGGTGTTGCGGTAATGTGGTGGCTGGTCTTTCTCATCAGCCTGTTTGTCGGCTCCTTTCTTAATGTCTGCATTTACCGCATTCCCCGAGGCGAGTCGGTAGTTTTCCCTCCTTCTGCCTGTCCTGGCTGCGGTCGGCGTCTAAGGCCTTGTGAGCTGATTCCGCTGTTAAGTTTTTTTCTGCAGTCGGCTCGCTGCCGTGGCTGTGGCTCGGCAGTCTCTTGGCGCTATCCCGGAGTGGAGTTTTTGACTGCGCTGGTTTTCACCGGGTTGTTTCTGCGTTTTGGTTGGCCTGATTTTTTGTTCCAGGCTGTTTTCTACGCTGTATTACTCGTGATTTTCTTTATTGACCTGGAGCACCAGATTATTCCTAACCGGCTGGTATTGGCGCTGCTAATCTATACATTGCTGCTCCGGTTTACGGAACCGACGATTCCTTGGCCGACGGCGCTGTGGGGAGGGCTGCTGGGCGGCGGACTATTTCTTCTCTTGGCAGTGGTAAGCAAGGGAGGTATGGGCGGCGGTGATATCAAACTGGTGTCGGTGCTTGGTTTATGGTTTGGGTGGGGGCATCTGTTGCTCTTACTCTTTTTAGCCTTTTTAGCAGGTGGGCTGCTTGGCGGGCTGCTTTTAGCTCTGGGCTTAAAAAAACGCAAAGATGGGATTCCTTTTGGTCCGTTTCTGGTATTGGCAGCATTTGTTGTCACCGTATGGGGCGAAAGTATTTTAGGTTGGTATTTGCGGTTAAGCGGCATTTAGTTGCACGAAGAGCTGTTGATGAGAGGCACCAGAAACGCTGGTGTCTTTTTCGTTTTTGTCATGTCGAATTATGGAGGTAAAAAATGGCAGTAAAGAGGGAATGCGGATTTTTGCTGCTGGAGTTGGTGGTGGCTTTGGCTGTGTTGCTAGTTGTGGTTGTCCCTATGCTTGGCTTACTTGGCATGGCAGCAGAGGCGCAAGGACGGGCGAGGCGACATACGGCGGCAGCCTTTCTTGCCCGGGAGACGATGGAGACGGTGCGCAGCCGAGGGTATCATCGAGCCGAAAGTGTGGCCGCGGAGCAACTGACTAGGGGAGGTGATTTTCTGCGAACGGTGAAAGTGTCTGCGGTAGCGCCTAGAATTACCGGCTTGAAGAAGGTTGTGGTGAGAGTATCGTGGCAGGAGCGAAAAAATTGGCACCAAGTAGAGTTGGTCACATATTTGGCGGGAGGTGAAACAATGGGAAGAAGGGGCTTACGCTAATGGAGTTGCTAGTATTTTTGGCGCTAATTTTGGCGGTGCTGGTGGCGGTGCAGCTATATTTGCCGCTTGGCGGTCTATTTTGGGAGCGAAACGCCTCCTTGGCTGAGGCGCAACAGCATGGGCGCATCGCCATGGAAGAATTAAGTCATGAATTGCAATATGCTTATCGTATCAATTTTGAGCAACAGAGGCGAGTGCTTACATATTACAAGCGTGTAAACGGGGTGCTAAGACGTTACAGAATATATTTACTGGGGCGGCAGCTTTTGCTCGATTTGCCAACAGGAACGGCAGTACCTTTGGCAGGCTTGATTGAAGATTTCTGGGCGGAACCGGCAGGGGAATTAGGGGCAAGAGAGCTGCTGCGCTTTGGGGTGATTGTGGCTCAAGGCGAGCAGCGCCTAGAATTACAGAAGGCCGTTTCGCCCAGAAATGTGGGGATAGAATGGTGAGCAAGCAGAATGGTTATGCGCTGCTGCTGCTGGTGTTTGCCACTTTGCTTATATTTTTGCTCAGCAGCACCTTATATTTGATCGCTTTGTCCGAATTGCGGGTCAGCCGCCATTTGTCCGAGGCTGATCGCGCCTTCTATTACGCCGAGGCTGGCGTTGAAGTGCTGAAGGCTAGCTTGCCGCGCCGTTTCAGAGAGCTGCAGGGATATCGGTTGCAGGCGGAGGGGCTGGACAGCCCTCGTTTTACCGGGTCGGTTACGCCGCTGGCGGGGGAAGAGTACGCATTTATGCTGACTGCCATAGGTCAGTTTGCTGACAAGCGGCGTGAAGTTTCAGCAGAGGCTCGTTACTTCCCCTTTGGCGGCAGTGCGGTGTTTGCCAGCAATTTTCGGACGGCTGGCGCAACGGTGCAAGGCAGTATTTACGCAGATTATTTCTTAGTCGGTGAGGGAGAGACGGTGATTAGCGGGGATCTGGCGGTTATAGAGCTGCAAGTTGAGGGGGGAAGTTATCTTTGTCTGGGACGGGAATGGCAGAGGTCAGGCCCAAAATTAGCATGGCCTGACCTTACTTGTCTGATAGCAAAGGCAAAAGCTGAAGGATGGCCTGTGCCGCTCGGCGTGAACGGAAGTTATGGGCTTGCAGATACAGCGACTGGGACTTGGTATGTCCCGGGAGATTTGCTTTTAAACGGCTGGCTGGGTAGTAATCTGCTCGTGGTAGCCGCGGGGGATGTGACGGTGAACAGTTTGCCGGCGGGTCGGGTGGTTATCTTTGCCCAGGGAGAAATTACGGTGGAAGCACGCGGAGGCGGTAATTTGAGCAAAAATCAGAGTCTAGTGCTTTTTAGCCGGGAGCGGATTACTGTCTCAGGAGATTGTTTATTGCTCCGCGGTGTTTTGCTGGCGCCGGAAGTAGAGCTTCGGGGCGCTTCATTGTTGTACTGCCACCGGGCCGCGCTCCCCTGGCTTGAGTTAGTGCCGGCGGAACTGCTGGCTTTTAAGCCAACCTTTGCGCTGGAATGGTTGGATACAAGGATAAGAAGGTGAAAGTTTGAAACCACTGTGATTTAGATGCTATCCCCAAAAAGGACACAAGAAAGCAGACCGCCTGGAAATGGCCGTCAGGCAGTATTGCAAAACGTTAAGCGGAGAGCGCTGGATGCGTAATCAGATA
>Ga0208100_100129_pt1 | contig 32528 bp, 33 predicted proteins | sample SubbioR11_8A_Aug_FD_184817 | JGI IMG/M metagenome (GOLD analysis project Ga0208100, IMG submission 184817) | Serpentinite rock and fluid subsurface biosphere microbial communities from McLaughlin Reserve, California, USA - CR11_8A_Aug (SPAdes) | ecosystem: Environmental > Terrestrial > Deep... | reverse complement strand
TTTCTTTTGTTGAATGGAGAATAGATTGTAACAACGCCTATAATGGAATATTATGCTAGAAGAAGAATTGTCTAGCTCCGGTTTCTATGATATTGTATGACTAAAGAGAAAGCAAATTCCTATCTTTTGTAATTTGTTCTGTATTACCGTATCTTACAATGAGATAGGCGACAAGTCCGAAGGCAATATGATAGCCAAGGACGATAAAAAGCTCGAACCACTTCGGGGATTCAGGCAAATATCCAGCAAAAAAACTCCAATTAGTTATATGAAAGGTGCGAAACAAAGGAAGTCAACCAATATTAAACCACAAAGGCATGCGTTTACAGGTAAGTGAAGGAGTCATTGTCCGCAGAGTGACGCCAAATGATTTTTCCCTCAACCCGGGTTCCGGTTGCATCAACATGAACGACTGCTGCTAATTTGAGCTAATTTTTGATATTGGAAATGTATTAGCAAGCTGCATAAATAAATAGCCCCGTGAAGGGGACTATCTGACATCAGGATATTGTCAAATCTTTTTGGCGGACCATCAGGATTGGATCTTTGAGAGCCCGGCCCTGGGTGCAGCATTTAACCAGCCTTTAAGCTTACCGAACTTAACCAGATTGTTGTATACTTCAACTTCGTTAAGGAGTAAATCCTTAAACAAAGCCCGTATCTTTTTGTTCGTTACGCTTTGTTTCAGTCCTTGGGCATGAAATACCAAAGCACTCTGAATGCCGGTCATCAGTGTTTTGAACATGTACTCATCATTCATTACATCCGTCTTGGTTGCCGGCGGCTTTATTGCCGCAGGCTGAACCGGTAAGGCCAGCCCGAACTTTTGCAGTTCCTGCTCCAGCATTTTTGACTGCTTTATCAAGGTTTTGGCACCCTGTTCCAAAAAAAACTTGAAGTCGGTATCATATGCAAAAGACGCAAACAGGTAAGTCTGATATAGATTGTCATATCGATATGTAAGATGGTTCCAAAGATGGTATGCCTCACCATTGTCTATGTTTTCACCGGAAGTATTATTTTGATACATTGGCGGAACACCAATCCACCCTCTAATTTTTAGATACTCCGCCATACGATCGGCTCTGTTGATTGCATCTCTAACAAGTATAGTAAATAATTCTCGAATTTCTTCATTTGTGGTTGCAAGCCTCAGCGACCTTAAAAGCATTTCTATATTTTCCTGCAGGAAGACAAAAGACTCACCTGCTATAAACTCATCTCTGAATAATTCAGCATTGATGGTGGTGTTAGGCTGCAAGATGTGTCTATTTACTCCGGCTATGCCAAACTTCTCCAGTTTTTTTTCCAATGTCTTGACATCATTCTTGAGGTCTTCAATGTCAATGGTGATCACAGCAATCAAGGCCAGGTCATGGGCATATGTTTTTAAAATACTCAATCTTTCCAAAGCGAAATATTTTGCAGTAAGCATATCCCATAGACAATAGTTTTCTCCAATATTTAACTCATATGAATTATCCTTTGTAGTAGTTACAAATGGAATTTTAAGCTTCATTATTTTTATCACTCCTTTTGCCAATAGCTTACCCTTTAATTAGCCAATTATTATTCAAATTAAGATATGGCAGTAAGGTCACAGTCAAATCTGCTACACTTTTTTGTGTAACAAAAAGCCCATTAATAATCAGTATTTGTATTGGTCAGGGCGACAGGATTTGAACCTGCGACCTCTTAGGAGTAAACTCTGTATGCACAAAGGAACACAAACCTGCTCATAAAGCAAAAATCGCTGGCGAGAGCAGATTGCCAATTTTATTATTATAGAAGGATGAAATAATTTACAGTCACAGTCTTCAATTATTCCGACTTTTTAATTTATAGTTTGACTAAAACAATACATTTCAAGCCTTTCTATGAAAACCTTTCATAATGTCGGGATAATCAAATAGTCGGAATAAGTGGTGTGGGAAGTCGGCTACTCAAATAATGGGTAGCCTCCTACCCGATTATCATCCACCGCAGCATTTTTTGTACTTTTTGCCGCTGCCGCAGGGGCAGGGGTCGTTGCGCCCTACTTTTGGTTCGGGGCGGACGTAGGGCTGGGGGATGGGGTCGTCCCACTCATCGTCATCTTCGATTTCGAATCTCTCGGGACAGAGTTTTTTGTATATCGTGAGTTTTTTGTAATAGGTGTCGAGGAGGTAACCTTCTTTTTTGCGGTTGAGGACATTGTCAAAGAAGTTCTTTTTCAGGTTATAGAGATCAGGGTAGTTATTTTTCAGCAGAATGATTTCTTTACGGTATACGTCCATTGCCATGATAATGTCCATTTCGTGAATGAACCGGGTCATTTCACAGTCCAGGCAATCCTTTTTGTCGCACATGTCCAGTTCAGCCCGGAGCAGGGCATCAATCTCGAGGCAGATATCATCATCTTCGGCTAGTTTGTCGATTTGCAGTGTAATCGTGTTCTGGGAATTGACTTCTTTTTTTATTTGCATGACCCTTTCGTCTTCCGGTATTAATTCGGCTGCGGCGGCGATTAATTCCGCTGACTCACGGTGAAAGCTTAAGCCGGCGATGCTTTTTGCCAGTCTTGCTAAATACCAACCCACATTCGTTTGGGCTTCTTCATTTTCAAGCGCTTTCTTTCTCATCTCTGCGAGGTGTTTTTGCAGATCTTCCGTTTTTTCAGAAAATATGTCGGCAATAATGATGTGGGCATACAGGGAGAGGTTGTCCCATCCTTTTTTGTTGCTGACTTCAAGGCCTGCAAGGATGATTTCTCTGGCTTGGTCAAATTCTTTGCCTTCCTGGTAACATTCTATCAGTCCCAACCAGAGTGAAATGTTGTCTTCATCCAGTGTTAAGGCTTTATCATAATGAGTGATGGCTTTATTACGCCAGCCGCGCATAGCGTAGGCATGGGCCAGTTGGCGGACAAAGCCAGCATTGTTTTGTTCTTTTTTGACCAAGGATTCAAAAATACGGATGGCTTTGCCGCTGTTATCGTTTAACAAATATGCTTCGCCGAGAAGACTGTTGACGACGGAAAAATGGGGATAGGATTTAATAACCTGTTCCAAAAGACGGATGGCGTCTTCCACTTCCCCTGCTTCCAGTGCTTTTTGCCCTTCTTTAAAATATAATTTGACGATATCAGGCATGTTATCTACTGCATCATACTGGCTGCGTGTGTTTTCATCAATCAGGACTTCGTATGCTTCCCGGATTTTCATGAATTCTTCGGGATGCTTATCCGGTGGATAAACTCTGACCAGAGCAAAGTAGGCTTTTTTTATCTCTGTTTGGCCGGCGTTTTTATCGATTTTAAGCGTTGCATAATAGTCTTTCATCGGGGGTCCTTCCTTTTCCATAGTCTCTCTTTTAATGTGAGCAGCTTGTAGCTGAAGCGATGTTTTATGGCTTGTAGGTAGCGATCGGCATCCGGGTTGTTTTTATCGATGGCTAAAGCTGTCTCCCAGCATAGCGCTGCTTTTTTTGTTTGACCGTCAAGCATCTGTAGTACACCAAGATAAACTTGCAGGCCGCTTGATGCATCAAAGCGGCTACAGATATGGTTGTTGAGCATTACGGCAGCCTGTCCATATTTTTTTTGCCGGCATAATGTATCAATCTGGGAAAAATATGGGCTGGTTTCCGTGATAGCACTTGTTACATCCGAGAGGTAGCAGGTGGCGGGGTTTTGCGTGGGGGATTTCTGCAAGCTTTGCTGCCAGCAGTATTCTGCCGTTTTGTATTTACCCAGGCGGTAGTAGCAAAGGCCGGTGAGATTCCATGCTGAGATGTTGGCTCTGTCGTAGGACAGGGCTTTTTGCAGATGTTTAACTGCCTGGGTTGGCTGATTGTCTCTGGCCAGTTGCAGCCCATGATTGTAGTAAGCAAGGGAAACACTGTTAAACATCGCTATCCTCCGTTAGTTCATAGATCATATCCTGTAACTCTTTTTTATATTGATCCAGGATGTCGGTTTTTTCGCCTTGTACCAATCCCACTTTGATCTTGGCAATTAAGCTTTCCATATCAACGGCATAGTAGAGAGCTTCCCCGCTTTCCACCATGCGGCCGGCTTTTTTAATCATTGCTTTGTATTTTCGCGCATTGGGCGCCTTTTCCCAATCTCTGGTATCCACTTCTTTGATCATTTCCACACCGGTTGTTTCAATGGTGATGTTAGCCTTTTCTCCGGTAGTGACAATTTTTGCTTCGACCTGGAGGATACCATTTACATCATAAGCAAAAGAGATGCTGATCTTTTCCTTAAAGGCAGGGGCCGGCGGGATGCCGCTCAAAAGGAATTTGCCGAGGAAGTTATTGTGGGACGCTTTTTTAAATTCCCCCTGGTAAACATCAACTTCAACTTTGGTTTGGTTATCGGCTGCCGTACCGTATATTTTCTCTTTCACCACCGGGATGGTCACATTTCTTGGGATAATCACATCGTAGACATCGGAATCGGGAAAACCGAAAAAATCGCTCAATATGGATGTGCCGAGGGTAAAAGGGCAGACATCGGTAATGATGATATCTTTGTCGGAGGAAAACTGGTTATTGATTATCCCGGCCTGGATGGCGGCACCTCTGACGACGGCCAGATCGGGATCAATTAGCGACTGTGGTAATTTCCCCAGTGTTTGCTCTATAAAGTGTTGTACATAGGGAATGCGGGTTGAGCCACCGACAAGCAGGATCAGATCAATTTCGGCAGCAGTGATGCGGGCATCGGTCAGTGCCGTATTGATCTGTTTAGCGGTGGTATCGATTAGTTCTTTAATCAGGCTTACAAATATCTGCCTGGTAATAGTTTCTTCCAGGGAGACGGGGTTGCCGTCCACATTAACAAAGAAAGGTATGAGTATGGAGGACTCATCCTGTTCACTCAATGCAATCTTTGCTTTTTCCACGGCATCTTTTAAGCGCATCATTGCTCTTTTATCGGCCGAAACATCTATGTTGTAACGGGCAGTAAATTGGTTTAGGATGTAATCTATCAAGCGCTGGTCGAAATCTTTGCCACCCAATTGATTGTTGCCACTGCTAGCTTTGACATCGAGGACACCTTCAAACAGCTCCAACACAGTTACATCCAGCGTGCCGCCGCCCAAATCGTATACCAGGATGTTCTGGCATTCTTCCATATGTTCAATTCCATAGTCAAGTGCTGCAGCTGTCGGTTCATTAATAATCCGCTCCACTGTAATCCCGGCCAGTTTTCCCGCTTCTACCGTTGCTCGCCTTTGCGTATCCGAAAAATAGGCTGGTACGGTGATTACCGCTCTGTCAATGCGTTCATCCAAGTAATGACGGGCGCAATCAATCAGATACGTGAGAATAAACGCAGATATTTGTTGCGGCGAGTATTCTTTGCCTCCCATGGAGACAGCTTCGCCGCTTCCCATTAACCTCTTAACCTCGATCACCGTGTCGTTTGGCTTTAACAGCAGTTGGTCCCTTGCTTCTTTACCAACAATAATTTTCCCGTCGTCAGAGAGACCCACAGCAGACGGGGTTATATATTCTCCCAAATGATTAGGAATCACTGCGGGCTTTCCATCTTTTATGAATGCAATTTCCGATGTTGAGGTGCCTAAATCAATTCCTACTATTGTACTCACAACTCTTCTCCTCCGTCTGCTTTATTGACAATTACCTGGGCTTTCCTTAATACTTGCGCGTTATAGATGTAACCGGAGCGTAGCACTTCAAGTATCAGGCCATTTTGCAAAGCTTTGTTTTCTTGAGTGTGTACAGCGGCGTGAATCCGAGAATCAAAGAATGTGTTCTCACCTTCTATACGGGTTATTCCCAACAGCAGAATGTTTGCTGCCGCTTTATGCCATAAAATTTGCATTTGCTCGCCCCAACTGTTGCGTTCATTGTGCTGTGAATACCTGTAGATATCTTCTAGTAAATCAAGCGTTGCTACTAATGCGTGGACAAGTGATAGCTTTTGTGCTTCAGTGGCGGCCATCGCCTTGTTCTGTTCAGTGAAAAATTTATCCTTTTCCGTTTCTTCCGTCTGCAACGTTAAAACTTCCTCAATTTGGATGTTCGTATTGTTTAATTCCTTACCAATGCGCTTGAGCGTGAAATTAATCGCTTCGATAACCTGTGATGTCTCGTTATCAAAGGCGGTAAACTCAGCGTCAGCAAAAAAAATAAATTTTGTCAGCTCTTTGTGAAAATCAATCATACTGTTCTGCTCCCTTTCTGCGACCTTAGATGTTATAAGAACTCTGTTCTTTTGTCAATTATACGTTGTATTCGACATTTTACTTTACTACCCTTCCCTTATGGACAATAAAGAAGTAGGTTTTTCTCGTTCCAAAAATACTTCTAAATTATATATGCATATAATAGCACGACCACATTGACTAAGTTTGTTAGCTAAGTTATAATCAATAAGAGGTGGGTAAAATGACAATAAAAGTTAATGTGCATGATGCAAAAACTAACCTGTCCCAGTTGCTTTTGCATGTAAAAGAGGGACGGGAAGTAATTATCGCAAAAAGTGGGAAACCGGTAGCTCGCTTGGTACCATACACAGAACCGGATACTAAACGCCTGCCCGGTAGTGCCAAAAGCTTAATATCTCTTGCAGATGACATTGACGAGCCGCTTTCTGAAGATGTTCTAGAAAGCTTTGAAACATGATTGCCTTAGTGGATACTCACGTATTTCTCTGGTGGATAACAGACAGCCCACGTCTGTCTGAGCAGGCCAGGGATATTGTCGGTAACAGTGAAAACAGACTTTTTTTCAGTACTGCGAGTGGCTGGGAAATTGCAATCAAAGCAGGCTTGGGTAAAATTATCTTTAAAACAGACAATTTATTTAATTTTATTAACGAACAGTTGGAGATTAACAGCTTTACTCCTTTGCCGGTACAGATGAACCATGCCCTACATGTTAATAAACTGCCTCATTTGCATAGAGATCCGTTTGACAGGATGTTGGTTGCCCAGGCACAGTTAGAAAATCTGCCGATTGTGACAGGGGACCGGCAGATTGCAAAATATTACGTTGAAACAATCTGGTAATACTTTGGCTAGGTTCTGGCGCTAAGCCACCTTTTCTCTTATGATCAATGACAGTTTTACCGCAGAGTCGAGCACGCTACTTGATACAAAGCAACCACAGGGCTTTGACCCTGTGGTTTATTATTCAATGTACACAAATAGATATCGCAAAACCACTGACTCCATGGTTTCACCCACCTCAACGAAACCTGCCGGCAGTACTATTACTGTGCAGCTGCTGCAGAGACGGCACAATAATGAAGCCACTGAGGTATTTTTTAGTGTGATAGACGGCAAGGGAAAAAATGTAATCAGTGATGGTTACGCAAGGCTGAAATAAATGGACGTTGTTTTTAGAATATGCAATTGACAATTGGTATTATTGTATATTACAATATAATACATAGTAATACTTTGAAGGGTGTGTGTAAGGCCATGGTTACAAAATCTCTAAAGCTTGATGAAAAAATTGTAGAAGAGTTGGAACTTGTTGCAAAGGGTTTAAATGAGGAATCCGGCGCTGACATTTATGATTTTTCTAATATTGTCAGAATTGCAATAAACCAGTATCTTAACAGTGAAAACATTAAAGATGTAATTGAGTTAATTCGGAAAAAAAATCTTAGTAACAAAAAAGATTTGCTCCTTGCCCGCGAAAGCAGTTTAAGCAAAGATTGGCTAAGCAATGAGGAAGATGAAGCATGGGCAAATTTATAAAAGGTGATGTGGTTGTAATTCCGTTTCCGTTTTCTGACTTATCCAGCAGTAAACGCCGGCCAGCATTAGTTTTGGCCGGGTTAAAAGGTGACGATATTATTCTCTGTCAAATAACAAGTAAAGAAGTAAATGATAACTATGCCATACCTTTACTCACCCAGGAGTTTAAAGACGGAAATTTAAATCAAGATAGTAACATAAGGCCGAATAGATTGTTTACAGCTGATGAAGGTATTGTTATTTATAAGGCTGGTGCAATAAACAACAATAAATTAGGTATAGTGATTGAAAAAACCATGGAAATACTAACAAAATAAGTTTTGATTCTGTTTCGATTGATATAAAGTTTACATAGCGCATCATATTAAAAAAATCGTTGCTTTGTCAAACGGAACATCCACTTTGAAAGTGAAGTGGATAAAGGTTCAACCTTTAACGTTGCATTACCATTACATTTTAAAGTATGACCAAGCACCCCAAGCCTTTGGCAATTATAAAAGCCGTGGTAAACCCACGGCTTTTTGCTATGTTATTTATCCCATCTTTTTTTTAGGCTAAGCCCAGAGCTTTCATTTTACGGTAGAGAGTTGTTCGTCCGATACCTAATGATTGGGCGGCAATCGCTCTGTTGCCGTTTGCTGCTTGCAGAGCCATGAGAATGGCATTTGTGGTAGCTTTCTTGGTATGGAGATCCAGGTGCTTTTCCTTTGCGGTACTGGGTGTTTTCTGTAAATAGGGCGGTAGATCATTGATGCAGAATTCCCCGTTCTCGCTCATTACCACCATACTTTCGATACAGTTTTCCAGTTCTCGGACATTTCCCGGCCAGGAGTATGCGAGGAAGTAGTCGTACATGTCTGGTGAAATCTTAGGTATTGGTTTTGCGTGTGTCTGACATGCTTTTTTTACGAGGTAGGGAATTAAATCTAGGATGTCTTCCATTCTCTGGCGAAGTGGTGGAATAGCGATATTCACCACATTAAGTCGGTAATACAAGTCAAGGCGAAATTGATTATTCTGCGTGAGAGCGTTTAAGTCATGATTCGTTGCAGCGATAATACGTACATCTACTTTTCTTAGCCGTGAGTCTCCGATCCGACATACCTCTTTGTCCTGAAGAACTCTTAACAAGGACGCCTGCACATTGAGAGGCATGTCCCCTATTTCATCAAGAAAGATTGTCCCACCATCTGCTATTTCGAATTTACCCGGCATCCCTTCGCGTTTTGCGCCGGTAAAGGAGCCTTCAACATACCCGAATAGTTCACTTTCAATTAGATTCTCCGGAATCGCTGCACAATTAATTGGTACGAAAGGTTGTCCCGCCCGGTTACTTTTTGCATGAATATGGTGGGCGATATTTTCTTTGCCGGTGCCGCTTTCTCCGGTAATTAAAACTGTGGCATTTGTCTGGGCAGTTTTTTCTGCACGCCTGACGACATCTTTAATGGATTGACTGCGACCAACAATGTTGTTCCTTGTTTTTGTCGCTAGATCTAGCCTAAGAGTTCCTACTGCTCCCACCGTATTGCCGTTTTCACCGGTTACCTGCTGAAATTGAGTAAAAACATTCATGCCGCTTTTCATCTCAAGGTGTAGGTCTGAAGCCTCTCCTTTAAATCCCCAGCATCTGCTTTTAAAAACATCTACAGCTAACCGCCCGATGATATCTTCACGTTTATAACCAAGCAGTGTGGCTCCTGAGTGATTGATTTCTGTAATAATTCCAGCAAAATCGATGGCAATCAGACCTTCTGTTAACATCTGGCCGGCCAAATTAAACCCTTGTTGATAAATGGAGAACATCTGCTCCAGTCGATAAAGTTGCAGATTGAGTTCGATTAAGCGTGTTCCTGTTACTGCTAGGTTCAACAAGTGGCCTGATTCCACTTTAGAGGCTTCGGCAGATATATTAAGTACTCCAATCATTTCTCCCTGTGGGCCTTTAATCGGTGATGCCCAGCAGTCAATAAAATGTACCTGTTGGACATAGTGCTCCGAACCAAAGATTGTTAATGGCCTCTGTTCATGCAGTATGGTACCAATGGCATTGGTTCCCCGGCTATCTTCCCGCCAATTTGTACCGGGGGATACCTGTACTTTCTGTACTTTGTTTAAAAATGCTGGCTCTCCAATTGATTCAAGAATATAACCCTCTTTGTCACTGACCAGGACAATGTGTCTTAACCCTTTTAAAAAGTTAAACAAATTAGGTAAAACGTTTTTTGCAGCCCGAACTAACTGCTCTTGGCTCTGACAACGTTCATTTAATTGCGGCATTGTTAAAATATCTGTGTTTTCGAAGCGCTGGTGATTAATATTGTAGTTTTTGCTCCTTTGCCATGACTGATGAATCAGCGGTTTAACTTGGCCACCACTCTCTTCCCCGTTAACAAACATTTTCCACAGGTCGCTCACAAATAACTCACCGCCCTGTTTATTTATTGAATTTTCTGACTATTATCTTTATTTTACATGATTTAGCATGATTTAGCCAGTGGTGATTTTCGACAATTTATCTCACGTCTTTCTATGAAAAGAGGGCCCTCAGATGAGGACCCTCTTCGCACTTAAATTCCTAAGGCACTCTTTTTCTCCTCCGTTGGGATACCCTCTTCATCCCACCCTCTAACTTCGTAATATTTTGGCAACATTTCACTCAGAGGATGAACATACCCTTTCGATGGTCCGTCTGGCATGGGTTCTTCCAGGAAACGCTTCGGCAGAGTGTCATCTTGCGCTGTGTACCCTTCCTGTAAATTAAATAACCTTTCATTGTTGTAAATCCGCTCTCCTGCCTGCAGCAAGTCTTCCACACCTATCTGTATACCAGTTGCCGCACTGTATAGAGCTGCATACTCCACAGCCCCAAGAGGAAAAGATGTAAACAGACAAATCCCCAGGCTGTCAATGAAGGCGGTTAAATCCTGAAATATTTTTACCCATTCTGCTTTCCCTTCAATTGCAAAACGATCAAGTTTTTCCGGAGAGCCCAGCACTTCCGGTGCAATCATATATCCACGCACATGGCAACCTCCACGGTTTGAAGTTGCGTAGTTTACGCCGTGCCCCGTGACACCACGAGGATCATATGCGGGGAGTTCTAACTTTTTGACGGTCATGGAAAGCTCTGGGGCCCCAAAGTGCTCGCACAAACGGGCAGAACCCCATGCCATCTTGGCACCCAGCCCTTGAGCATAACCCATTCTGCGAGTCCATTCCAGGACAGCTTCGGCATTGCCAAATTTCAGTTCTGGCCCATCTCCAAGCTCTTCAGCTTTAATGTAGCCACGTTGGTAGAGTTCCATGGCGGCAGCAATGGTGGAGCCCGTTGAAATCGTATCCAACCCCAGTTCATTACATACATTGTTAGCACGAATGATTGTTTTCAAATCTGAAACACCGCAGTCAGCACCAAAGGCCCAAACCGTTTCAAACTCCGGCCCACCCCCACCCTCTCCGTCCACGGTGCAGTAGCGCCCACAAGCAATGGGGCAACGGAAACAGGGGTCCTTTTTAGTCAAATACTTATTTGCCAGTGCTTCACCTGATGTCTCATCTGCAAGGGGGAAAACACCCTGTTGAAAATTGTTGGTGGGATACATACCACTTTCATTAATGATATTGACAAGGACAGCAGTACCAAAAGCAGGTAGGCCCTGACCCGTGATGCCGTTTTCTTTAATCCTGTTCATACAGTCTGTGACTACTTGTTTAAATTTTTCCGGTTCTGCCACTTCTACCTTTTTGCTACCCTTTACCACAATTGCTTTCAGGTTTTTGGAACCCATGACAGCGCCTACACCGGAGCGTCCGGCTGCTCGCCAACGGTCATTCATAACGGAAGCAATTAATGAAAGCTTTTCTCCAGCTGGGCCAATATTTAATACCCGGGCTTTGGGATCGCCCACTTCAATCAATAGCGCATCTGTGACTTCATTTGAGGTCATACCCCACAAATGATCTGCCGGTCTGATTTCAATTTGATCGTCATTAATATAGAGGTAGACAGGCTGATTGGCTTTCCCTTCAACGATCACCATATCATAGCCGGCAAATTTTAATTCCGCACCCCAAAAACCACCGGAATTGGACGAAGAGATTACATTGTTTAGCGGAGCCTTTGTAACCACCATATAACGGGCACCGGTGGGAGCCGTTGTGCCGGTCAGGGGCCCGGTCACAAAGAATATCTTATTTTCTGCACTAAGGGCATCGATTCCCACAGGGATTTCCTCAGCCAACATTTTCCCCGCCAGACCTCTGCCACCAATAAATGCTTTTGCTAAATCTGCAGGCAGTGCTTGAATTTCATAATTACCTGCAGACAAATTTACACGCAGTGTTTTCCCTGTATAACCGTTCATCTACATCCCTCCTACTTTATTTAACAGTCCTGACAGCCATACTGTCAGGACTGTTAACAACGCTACGTTACAGAGCCTTAGTGTTAAAAGCAGCGAGATATAGTTTTTTCATATCTTCGATGCTAGGTACTCTGGGGTTACAGGGAACACAAATATCGTTCATGGCATTGGCCGCTAACTTATCGAGATCCGCCCTAAATGTCTGTTCGTCCACGCCCGCTTCTTGGATCGTGTGGGGCAGGCCGGTATCTTCCTGTAACTGATAAATTGATTCAATCAATTTTGCTAAAGCATCGCGATTGTTTACAAAGCTAATCTTAAGCTCATCAGCGATTTCAGCATAAAGATCACCCACAGCAACTGAATTAAATCTCACTACATATGGTAATATAATCGAGTTTGCCAAGCCATGGGGGAACCCGTATTGCGTTCCTAATTGATGGGCAAGGCTGTGGACAATACCTAGGAAAGAATTTGTAAACGCCATCGCTGCCATCAGGGATGCAGTACTTACGTCTTCCCTGGCCACCTGATTCCTGCCATCAGCCACCGCCTTGGGCAGGCTGCGATAAATCATCCGAATAGCTCTTACTGCCAAAGCTTTGTCAATTTCCGTTGCAGCAATGGAAGTATAGGACTCAATGGCATGTACCAAGGCATCCATGCCGGTAGCAGCTGAAACTCTTGGCGGCATTTTTGATGCCACTTCAGGGTCTGTAATGGCGATATCAGGGGTGATTTCATTACTTGCCACAACCTGCTTCACAGTCGGTGTTGCTTCTTTATTGGTAATAACCGCGGCGCAAGTAACCTCTGTCCCAGTACCACTAGTAGTTGCCACAGCCACAAATTTTGCCTTATTCCGCAATGTTGGCACGACACCAAACACATTGTCCCAAGTCATTGTCGGGTCTTCATAAAATATCCACATCACTTTGGCAGCATCGATTGCAGAACCTCCACCCACACCTACAATCCAGTCCGGTCCAAATTCCTTCATCACTGCTACGCCCTTATCCACAACTCCACGCGGCGGATCGGGTTCGCACTCTGAAAATACAGCAGTCTCCAAGCCGGCTTCCGTCAGGTAAGCAACAACTTGATCCACCACACCTACAGCAACCAGACCCGGATCAGTCACGACCATTGCTTTTTCGCCCTTCAACCCTTTTAGATATTCCAAACTACCCCAACCAAAAACGATATCCCTCGGAATACGAAACGCCTTCATAGAATCTCCTCCTAATTTTCAAAATATTTTGACAACAATAAATATAGCAATAACCATGCCAACCACAAAACCCCTATGTTACATCACCTTTAGAAAATCATTGTTCCACTAATGAAACATTTAGTGTCCCATTGATACCACTAATGAAACACTCCCTTCATGGTCACAGTTTAATTATTTCAACTGTCTACCACAAAAGGAGCATATCAAAAACGCTTTTTATAATAACCCAATCTTACTCTCTTGTTAACCCGGTCCAGGAATCATGGTCATCATGGGGAACATAGTGGACTTTGTTCGGGTTCCTAAGGACGATAAATGCTTCCACCACAACCCATACTTCCAAAAGAATAATAAATATGCTGAGGATCGTTAACAGCCAGTTCCCTTGATTATAATACGTCATCAGGCCGGAGATCATCGCCCACGTGGTCATAATAATCATGAAGACCATGGAAACAGCTGTGTAGATGGATGGCTTTCTGATTCTTATTAGATGATGATGTTGCTGGTGTAAATGAAAATTTTTCTATTGAACAGATATATAATGATCTAGTTATAAAGAATGAAGAAGTTATTAATCGTTTAAAAGATACGTATACTGAGCAGCAAATGGAGTTCAACCATAAGATTTTTGTCATGAAAGTTAAACAAATAATTTTAAATCGATTCATTTTGAAATCACTCCTATTTAATTTAACTTTTTATTACATATTCATAAATTTAACCATATTCCTTTGTGTAATTTGTTACTTCAAGTCGAATTGATAAAAAATTTTAAATTTATTTAAACCTTCTCAGGTTAAATTTATAAAGGGCATTCCTCACACCTCTTGCATTCTTACAATTACAATGTAAATTCAAATATATTAATTTGGCAATGTCATCCCGGTTGGTGTGATACCCAGTCTCTATGATAACGTTGTGGCCATGTGGGACTCTGAGCATGTGGTACCAGTCAAAGCCGGTCTCGTTTTCCTTCGTCCAGATCTTCCGGATCACTGATCGGTAGCCCCATAGATTTGGCCACCTCATCTACCAGAAGATGTGCTAGCAGATCATCCGGTCTTGCGATTTGACGAATCGCATGAACGCCGCCAGCCGCCGTATTGCAGGCCGGGCCATATGTACATAGGCATCCGTGTGAATATTCAACAGTAATATCAGCCCCAAACTTATTGATCCTGCTGCTCCTCTTGGTATGAGTATGTCGAATATGGGACAACGAACCCTCTCACAATATTTTTCCAGCGAAACGGCTATGTATTATACGGCAACATAGAAACGATTATGTCGTAGGGTTGGATATCTCTGAACCTAGGCTAAAGCGTAGTCTCGTTAAATGCAGCAATTTCAGCGTCGAACGAGAGGTCGCTGATATGCTGTATAACAACCCCGACCTATTCATGGACTAGACACCCTGTAAATCAATATACAAAAGCATAATAGAAAGGAAAATTGCATACACAGAAGCGCTATTGGCTATCTTTTTACGATTATCCTATCATTCAACGATTGACCCAAAATATGCACACCCTGTCTATCTTTCAACGATAACCCCTGCCTGCTTCACGGAAAAATGCAGGGGTTATATCTTATAGCCGCTAAAATAAACCCCGGTAAATGTTATAAGCCGATCCTCTAAAATGGCAAGAACGGCTTTATTGCTGGACTTTCAGGCAAAAATAAAACCACCCACCGATAAAATACTTTTTATCCTGAATTCCGCATTAAATTAGCGTAGACAAGTTTCGGCAGATTTTAAGATGTCATCGGTCGCATTGAAGGCAGAAAGAATCGATTTTTGTTCCTTTGTAAGAGCCTTGGTGAATCTTGCCTTGCCGTCTGTTGTAATCACGGTAATATTTGTCAGTTGGTTGAAAACCTTTTTGAGCGAGGTCGACTTTTCAGCAAGGTGCTTTTTGAGTTTGCCCATGATGTAGGTTCTGATTACGAGTGCGATGAACAGCACAAAAGCTTTGCCATTAGTAGTTTGCTCGTTATGTGTGCGGATTCGTGCGCCTTGCATATCAACTTTGAGTTGGGCGAACAGCTTCTCTGCGGCATCTTTGGCGCGATAATGGTAAAGTACGTCGTCGTGGCTGATTCCATTATCAGTCGAAAATATCAGGAAAAACCCTTTGTACTGACGCGACAGGTCGACCTTGTCTGCCCCGTACCCCGTTTGATGGACAGTGCGAACTCGTGGTACACTGTAAATCAGAAAGGGGAAGAGGAAAATGGCAAAGCAATACAGTGCGGAGTTTAAATTGGAAGCCATTCGGCGGATTGAGAGGACTGGAGAGCCGGTTGCTAGGGTGGCGGCAGAACTTGGCGTCAATGAGAACACTATGCATGGGTGGATCAAAAGATATCGGGAAAAACCCTCTCTGCCCTTCCCGGGCAGCGGCAAGCTGAGTACCGAAGACGAAAGGCTAAGAAAGCTTGAAAGAGATAACCGGGAATTGCGGGAGGAAAACGAAATCCTAAAAAAGGCGGCGGCTTACTTCGCGAAAAACCAGAAATAAAGCGGTTTGAATTTATCAAAGCCCATCGCCGTGATTATCGGGTGGCGAAGCTATGCACAGTGCTTGAAGTATCTAGAAGCGGATACTATGCATGGGAAAATCGCCCGAAAAGTGCCAGATCCCGAGAAAATGAGTTGCTAACAGAGCAGGTCAAAGCCATCCATATCAAGAAGCGTCAAATCTATGGCAGCCGAAAAATGACAGAAGAAATTCGTCGGAGCGGCAAAACAGTCAACCACAAGCGGATCGAGCGGATTATGAAACAAGAAGAGCTGCGCTCCAAGGTGGCGAGAAAATTCAAAGCAACAACCAATTCCAAACATAACTTGCCGGTAGCCGAAAACCTCTTAAACCGAGAATTTACAGCAACCAAACCCAATCAGAAAATGGTCAGCGATATCACCTATCTATGGACTGAAGAAGGCTGGCTGTATATCGCCGGAGTGATGGATTTATTCGGCCAGAAGATTGTTGGACTATCGATGAGCGACAGGATGACCAAGGAGTTACCCATTAACGCATTAAGAAGCGCCTGGCTGCACAGTGGTCGACCCAGCGGCGTCCTCATTCATTCCGACCGGGGTAGCCAGTACTGCTCAAATCTCTACCAGGCTTTATTAAAGGATTTCGGCTTTATATGCAGCATGTCACGTAAAGGCAACTGCTGGGATAACGCCCCAATGGAAACGTTCTGGGGTAAAATGAAATACGAATGGCTGTACGGAGTTCGTTTCAGGACACGCGATGAAGCCCGAGCCGCAGTATTTGAATACGTACAGATATTCTATAACAGGAACAGGCTGCACGCGTCAAACGGCTACCTTACGCCAGAAGAATACTATAGTGTCGGCATTAAAGAGGCGGCATAGACTGGACGAAGTTCTTAGGTTTAAGACATCTCCACCTAACCCAGGCAATAACATTCAAAGCTCTTATCCGATTGCCTTCCGGCGATGACGAGTATGGGTAGCCCATAAAGAACGAGGGTTTTCGTCAATCCACGAAATATTAAGCTATACTGTGAGAAACTAAGCTATCTTGTGTTTAAGCTGTCCACGGAGCGGGGGACGGTGCATAGAGGCTGGGGTGTTTCTTGCGAACAACTTTGCTATCAGTCTGTATTCCGGTTCTCAAAGATACTGGAATCACAATCTTAACGGCAACAACTCCCTTACTTTGCTAAATGATGCGGTTATACAACACGGAAGACACGATGGAGCAGCACTTATGATTGCTTTTACAACTTTACCTCTTGACGGCGGTGGAACAATGGGACGCGTTACCCGTGTCGGTGCACCGTATGCATTGGTTACGTGTTTTGGGTTTGCAGAAAACGCAATGACAACAAGACACGAAATCGGGCACCAATACAACTTGCATCATTGTGCACGAGGTACAAGATGCTTTATGGCTGAAGCAGCACCGATAGGCACATTTAACCAGATATGTGCAGTTCACCGTACACAATTTAACGACAACAGACTCAGATACTAATGACTTTCTGCGAAGGGGTGCTTTGCATCCCCTTTGTGCTTTTTTATGGAGGAATATCATGCTAAGGACTTCTAAAATGTTAATCATAGTTGTTTTAGGGTTGATCATTCTATTGTCTTCATATGCCAATGAAACAAGTGTCATTAGCAATTACGAAAATATCTTGGTTCGGGTTAATGATGATTTTGTGTACAGGGAGCGTGTTGACCTTGTTTATCTTGACCACGAAGGGACGACGGTTACTTACGAAAGAATAATAAATGACACTATTCTTGAACTGCTTGTTGTTCAGCAAGCACCAAGGTTTGGGATATCGTTGTCCGATGAAGAGCTTCAAAATATAATGGAATCGTTTGAGGAAATAGAGCCGGAGGTTTTTAATGATGCTGTGGAAACTTTCGGAATTAACGAGTTGCGGGAAAAGCTGAGAATCCGCAATATATTCTCAACGACAAAAGATTATGTTATTGATAACATCCTCTTTCCGAATGGTGAAATTTCCTCTGAAACTATCAGGTGGTTTGCTGAGGCAAACGATTTGGCGGAGCAATTTGCTCAATTTACCGATGAAGAGATTTTAGACGAACTAAGACGAGATATCGTGGAATTTACCTTTAGGCAATGGATGGAAGAATTACGAGAAGATGCCGACATAGAATTTATCGGTTTCAATCCATCACAACATTGAAATTATACAAATACAGAGGTCACCATATGCCCTCGAAGATGTAATCACATCATCGAGGGCATTTCTGCGTAAGCAGATACGAGTCGTTAGGCGATTGTAAGCGGTCAAGTATTTTGAGCCAAAAACGGCCAGATAAATTGAGCCACCCGGCAGTAAAGTATTGCTCAAAGGATACGTTGGCGATGCTTAACGCGGTAACCCCGCAATAGGGCTTGCCCTTCTCGTTGCTAAATATGGCGCTACAGCTTTAGGTGGTAAAGGTGTCGCTGCAGGCTTTTCCCCCTTCGGTTTATCCTGGCCTTGGCTTTTTTTCTTCCTGAGCCTTGGCGATGGCTTAGCCCGTATGGAAGAATAATTTTTACGGTATCTCACCGACCGTGGATTAATATGCTGGATATGACAGCTTATTGGCTGGTCTTGGGCAGCATTTTGTATAGCTGGGCAATTATTAAATACATGTTTACCGAAGGCATTTAGCGACTTCCGGCAAAGGAGTTAGAACAGAATGACAAAATCAACCACAATAGTAAAAGAAACTTTTCGGCCGCCTACTGTCCCGGTAGTCAGTTTAAAAATGGCCGGTAAGCGCTATGGTCAGAAATGGGTAGTCAGAGAGGCAAGTTTTGACCTTTACCCGGGACAGATCTTTGGGCTTGTTGGACCAAACGGCGCCGGCAAAACAACCTTGCTTAAAATGATTACCGGATTGGTACGGCCGAGCAGCGGTACAGTTACCGTAGCAAGCATGACGAACAGGACGGAAAAAGCTGAAGCATTGCCCAGCATTGGTTTGGTTATTGAAAACCCTCCGGCTATTGATCATCTTTCAGGCCTGCGTAACCTGCAACTTTTAGCTTCAATTAAGAACCGGATCAGCACCACGGAGATGGCGGCTGCTTTAAGGCAGGTTGGCTTAAGCCCGGAAGACAAACGCCCGGTCAGGAAATACTCGCTGGGGATGAGGCAACGCCTAGCCCTAGCTCAAGCCATTATGGAAAAACCGGAACTATTGATTTTAGACGAGCCGACTAACGGTCTTGACCCACAAGGAATAGCTGATTTAAGAAATTTTCTCATGCAATTAAAACAAGAAGGCGTTTCTATTTTGCTGGCAAGTCACCTATTGACAGAAGTGGAGCGGATCTGTGACGAAGTGGTCATTATTAAAAACGGTCATATAGTACATCGGGTCACTCAAAAAACCGGCAACGAACCCCAACAAAGGCATGCAGCCATTAAATTAAGCACCCCAAAAGACGGTAAAATCGTTGCTGACTGGGCTAAAAACAAGGAATGGCTGGTAATTGGTGAAGGGATCGATTTGCGTTTGCAGGGCGCCATTGCTATGCCGGCGCTAATTAAAGATTTGGTTAGTTTGGGCGTCAGCATTGAAGCTGTTTATCCGGAAGAAAGTGATTTAGAGACCATTTACTTGCGAGAAGTCGGAGGCTTAAATCAGTGAGAGGAATAATTTTTAATGAAATTGCCAAATTTATCTTTTCTCCCCGGCGCTGGTTGCCGATAGCTCTGGCCGCTTTTTTTCTTGGTTGGGCAAATACGGATCAAATAAGTGCCGTTGCTATTAACCAGCAAGTGGGCGTCAATCTGTGGGACGCTTATCTTGTAAGTATGAACAATTGGATTGATCTTAATTTTGTCTTGCTCCTAGCGATCGCTTTTTCCGTAAGCGACATAGTGACGAGCGATTACCTGACCAATTATCATTGGCTGGTCTTAACACGCAGCCGGAGCCGGTTCAAATGGTGGTCAGCAAAGTTGGCAATGGTTTTTTTGATTGCTTTGTCAGCCTTATCTGCCACTTTGTTTTCCACTTTTCTTTGGGGATTAATCCGGGGAATACCGTTTTCGTTTACCCCAAGTCCTTTTGCTATGGGTGATTTTGCTGGACGGCCTTATTTCCCGGTGCTTGCCCCTGATGCTTCTGTTTTTCAGCTGGCTATCGGCTTGACTCTGCTGGCCGCTCTGGGGCTTGGCGCGATAGTATCCTGTTTTGTTTTTTTGTCGCTCTTTTTAGCCAAGCCGTTTGCAATTACCGGGCTGGTCCTTTTTTGGGCCTTACTTGATTATACTCTTGCGGGTCATGTTTTTTTCTGGCAGCGTTATCTAAGTCCGGCCATGAAGATGATACTAATGGCCCACTGGCCAAGAGAAGATATATTTTTGCCCTATCTCATGCCGCCTCTTTGGACCAGTGTCGCATTTTTTGCTTTTATCATCAGTGCTGTCTGCTTTTTCGGCTGGCGTCGAATCAAAGAGGCTGATTTTTAATACTTTTTCCCTCAAAAATAGACGCTCAAGAGCTTTCGGCTCTAAAAGGGCAGTAAAAAGTTAAGAGGTTTGTCCTAAGCCTTGCGACGGATGTGTGGGTAGTTTTCTGCGGACAGTCCACGATACAACGCACTCGATGGCTGCAGGCGGCATCATTACTATACCTGTCAGATTTATATTTCCTGGCGGGCAGAAATTTTACCATGTGATAGTTGAACATTCCTCTATAAGTGCCAATGATACCATCTACACCAGCCCGATATTTATCAGACAGTAAAAAACATGTTTTGCGGGGCAGTTTCCGGCTAATTTCGGCAACTGCCCCGCCAATAAAGTGATGCACACAATTCATAGACAGCATCTACCACCAATCATTATGCCATGACTCTGTCAAAACAGATAAAAAAACTGCTACTGCACCGACACGGTGAATGGGCGGCGACAAGATATAAACGGGAGGGCAACGAGGTGACAATATTACAGGTTAAACACACCGAAATTACATAAATTCGCTTTACAAACGCTGGGGGGGCTATAATACAGATATGGTAACTATTGCCAAAAATTACAAGGAGATCGCGAGTCCTGCTTTAAATCGGAAACTGCCCACTTTCAAAGGGATCGGTGAGAAGGAGTTGGCAAAAGGTGTAGGTCACTTCATCCAAAGCGTACTTCCTGGGGAAGAAGACAATTCTGTCTCATCCGGTCATCGAGAAACGGTATTCAGAAGACTATATAAACTGAAGATAGGCGACAAACGGATTGTGGAAATATAATTAACACTGTGTAAGCTGGTGCATTTTATAAATTTGGTGCCTGTTAAACAGGAAGATGGAGGCAAGCAAATGAAAACTAAAAAATGGAGTATTTTTCATAAAAAACTCAACATTTTATAAAAAAGCAATAATCACGGGGGTTTTTAGCCTTCGTGGTTATTGCTTTTAACGTGTTTTTCTAATTTTGGTGCCCGATTAATGCCCATTTGTGAATTATAATCCAATTTATTCACTGCTGTTTGACATTATTTCGACAGAAATATGAGAATAAATATCTGCTGTAGTTGTAACCTTTTTGTGCCGTAAAAGCTCTTGTGCTTCTTTTATGCTAACCCCTGCCTCTAATAATCTTGTTGTGAAAGTGTGCCGGGTAGCAAGTATTGTTATGTCTTTACTTATCTTTGCTTTATCCCGAAGGGCTTCAAATTTGTAAACTTAAACTTCGGGGGGCATATGGTGCACCGCTGGGTGTACAGAAGACCAGTTTGTCTGGGCTAATTACAAGATTTTCGTTCCGCAATAGGGTTTGCTCTTCTCGTTGCTAAATACGGCGCCATGGCGATAAGCATTTTTGCAATGGTAATCTTTTTCAGCATACTTTTCTCCTTCGGTTTTCTGCCTATATTTTCTAGACCGGAATAATGCGCATAAAACTTGAAAGACAAAAATAGCAAAGGGAAAAATTAACAAAAATATAACCAGGATTTTACATAAATGCCTTGACGTTTCGGGGGGGGGGGCATGATAGAATTGGAACAAGCTGGCAACGTCTTCCAAATACAGGACAGAAAGGCTGGTGGGGAGTATCGCCTGTGGCGGCGGTTGCCGGAAAAAATTAAAGGGAGTTGGGTGTGTAATGAAGAAAGTGTTACGAAAGCTCTCGGTGATTCTAACGGTAGTCATGGTGATGTCGGCCTTTGCGGTTCCTGCAGCTGCCGGGCAGGAGAACGATAGGGAAAAAGAACGTAAGCCAAAATATGAGCTTCATGATGGTACGTTTACGTTTGATGATGGTACAAAGATAACCGTCAAACATGCGTCGCCTAACAGTATTCTTACAGTTTCAGGGGGATCTGACAAGAGTGAAGAAGCTATAGAGATCAAAGAAGAAATCGTTCTATGCGCTGTTGAGGCAAGTATAGCTGAAACAGATATAGAAAACAACACTCGGGTTCCTTTTGGATTTTCTGCACCTCGTGTACCGTTTGGCAATGGCTTTGTAGGTCTTTGGCAAGGCGGAGAGCGTATTAGTCATACCCCCATCGTTGGACGTATGACAAGGACGATTAACGGCACTACCGAAACCAATTGGTCAGGGACTCAACCGCAATGGAATTCAGATCAAATAAAATTGAATGAAAGCTGGACATTTCATGGTATCGCAGCAAGTGTAAGCATACCGCTTGGTATAGGCTTCTCGGGTTCTGGTAATACTGTCAGTTGGTCTGCGCATGATACGTCAGGAAATCATTGGAGAATGCGTCATGACTACGCCGGAGTTCAAGGAGGATGCTACGTTTTTCTAACTGGCTCAACAAAGGCTGGGGCAGCAAGTCACCGCTTCCAAGGATTGAGATGGATTAGCACGAACGAAAGTAGAGGTGTATAAAGCATAGTATTATTAATATTGACTGGACTGACTATAACATATTGGACGGTCAGTCCAGTATTTTTATTCTGACTGAATATGAGTTGGTCATAGGCGCATGTTATTCCCATAGATATCCAAACTAGCATTAACAGGAGTTGTGATCTCTTCACAATAATTTAACATAGGGAGCGGTTGTATGGGACTTTTAAAGCGAAGAAAATTCACCATTGGTTTCATCGCTATAATCGTTATAGTTTTTATGTTAGCATTGCATTTTTACCATCCCTCTTCAATGCCAGTGCCGCAGGGAACCACAGAGAATTTGCATACACTGTTAGGTGAGCAATGGATTCAAAATACGGCCTGGTTCTTGGAAATTAACTACGTAGAGGATGAAGATACCGCTTGGTTTGGTCAATTCCCTAAACACAATTTCCAGCCAAATCTCTATACTACTCATCAGGCAATACTATTGCTGCAAAATGCAGGGAAAAGTGTTGAGGACACTCAAGGGATAATCCGCTGGGTTAACTCAATACAGCAATCCGATGGTACTTTTGACTGCCCGGCGGATGTTGCGGATCATGCTCCGCTAATGCTTGAAACTTACTGGGCTGTTATGATCTTTAAGTATCTCGAGGATAGTCCAGAATATGTTGATAAAATAATCGATATCGTTTTGAGTTTGCAAAAAGAAAATGGAGGATTTAGTTTATATCCAGGGGGTGATACTGACTACCAGGCAACAGAACTTGCCAGTGAAATGCTACTTTTTTTGGGGCAAGACAAGCTGGAGAAACCCCTAAGAGATGCAGTAGTTTTTTTAAAACAGCGGCTTGATACCCGTTTACAGGAAAGAACAAAGGTACAGTCAGAAAGAATTGAAAAGCTTAAAGATCTTTTGATACTACGCACTATATTAGAACTGACGCCAAATCATATTTTGCCGGAGCAATTTGCTCCTGTCATTGCAAGAGCAAAAACATTGATTCAAAAAGAAGATTTTATACAAGAAACTCTCTTTTGGCCGGGCTTTTCATTTGCTCATATTACTAACCAGCTCTTTGACATTGCTTTACTTGGAGTTGATACAGGTCTTGATTTTGATAATATTAGAAATCTCACGGAAAACAAAGTGTTTCCCAAGGTGCCTGAAGAAGGTTCTCATATTTTTCAAGGCATTATTGATTCCAACCTTCTGACAATCAATGATTTAATAGAACTGGCTAATAATGTCGGAGAGCCATATCCTCACGTTGAGGAGATTATTCACAAAATAAACCGCTACCGCATCGAGGGCGGTTGGCTGACTTTTATAGGTCTTGGCCCATCTATTAGTTCGACTTACGCCGCACTATATGTGGCTGGAGAAATCGGATATAATCAATTTGATCATGAAAAAGTAGAAAGATTTGTTGTAAGTTTTATAAAAAACAATAACGCAAGTTTTCAAGAAAGGTATCATGCCCTGATGTCTTTCAGATTGCTTGAAAATCGTTCTGGAAATGTGCTTTTCCGCAATTTTGAAGAATCAATTGTCAACCAAGCTTTACAAATTAATAACAATTTAACATATCAATCACAATCATTACAATGTTTTGCATACTTAGCATTAATTTCTAAAGAAATGAATCTTGAAATTCCTGATCCGTTGCGAGACAAAGCAAAGGAATTGTTAAAGTCGTTTCGTATGAAATGGAAAAATACTCCTATTGTAAGGATGGGCTTTTTGCATTATGTTATGTTAACTCAATATGTAGCTGGAGAGGAAATTTTCCCATTATCAGAACTTCGTGAAAAGCTTAAGGCGCTTTGGTCTCCACAAGGCGGATTTAAAGCAGCTGCCAATTTTCCGGCCGGTACGTCAATTAATGTTCTTTCAGAATACAGCAATATTTTAATTCCAGATATTCCTATTATACAGCCAACCTACTCTGCCATTCAAATAATGAATTTATTCCCCTCTATGAATATACTTGCCGAAGAGAAAGCTATACAAATGACAGAATATATTTTGCAGACAAAAAGCAAGTATGGCTTTGATGAAGTTTCCGCTGCCATGCGTGACAAACACGAAAAGGTCATTACTTTGGAGCCGACTTGGGAGAGCACCATGTCTGCGCTGAAAATTTTGAGATTTATCTCCGACACCAATATGACATCGATAGTTGGAAGTTCATCATCATATCCTGATGCCAAAGATTTACTACTGCACGAAAGCAAGTAGTCAGCCTGCATAATCCTACCATTCAAAGCACAAGCGCAGCGGATTTTTATCTTTGGTAACAAAATATTTTTTAGCTTGGTATGGGTATCCGCCCGCTCTTGGTAGATGCCCATACCGGCTCGGAGGTAAAAATGCTAAATAAAAAGAAGGTCACATTTTAGCGCTCTTTTTGCTCATTATTGCCGGTGGAATTTATTACCTACTAGGCCATGGCAGCACACCTGCAGCTAATGAGACGCCCGACCATCTTCGTGCGCTAATTGAAGCGCGGGCAAAAGGAGGATCCGGTCGCTATCTGACGCTGGAAGAAGTTGTTGCCGAGGTGAGAAGAACAGGTAAATTTCCGGCAGTTCTGTCATATTATCTATCTCCGAGAGGTCCAGACGAGGATATACTGGTAAGAACATTGGGTATTGACGTAGGGCATGTTCGGGAATATGGCCGCATTGAATATCTGGATTAGAGGCAAGTGTCAAATGAAAACTAAAAAATGGTTTATTTTTATGATTGTGGTCGTTTTAATGATGGCGTTGATGGTAGGCTGTGCTGGAGGCTCACCAGACAATGATGGCGAGGGAGAAGAGGAGCCGGAAGAAGAAGGCGATGCTAACGGTGGTAATCCTGTGGCCAGTCTGTCATTTATCCATGGAGTTGAGGGGGTTTTGCCGCCTGCCTAAGTTGGCAGCTATTGCAGAAGGCCATGCCTGGCACTGATGATTTTGGAGACTGTTGCCTAGGGGCATGGCAGGGCAACAAACATTTGCGAAGTACACTGGTGCAATGCGCTCGCAGTAAACAAATTTACCTCTCTGCCCAGTATCATCATAGGAGCGCAGCTAGGAGAGGTAGTAGGTGTGCTGCTACTGCAGTAGGATGGCGCAAATAATTTTGGGTAAATGGGAAATACTACCATAAAAGGAGTTGACCATTTATGCAAGAAGAATATGGCCATTGCTGATTATTGTTGTTGTGGTGGATGTTGTGAGGCACTAAAAGGCTTGCTTCTGTGGAGGCAGGATTGTGATTTTGTGAGCCGTTCGCTAAAAAAGTGGTCGGCTCTTTCCTTGTTCTGTAACCTAGAACAGTGTGACAACGTGGAAACCAGTCGTCCCATGACCCAAAAGAATTTGCAAGTTGACGCTTACTTTTCATAGGTAGGTGGTCTAATCTCAACACTCTATCTGCTTTTGAGTGGAATCTCTCTGTTTGCACGGCAGTTCTTACAGTATTCGTATGCTAAGTTGGTATGGCAACGCTTACAAGCGAGGTTTAGCGGTAGTGGATGGCGTTTTTGTCCTAGACGTTACTGGAACAGACGACGATGGAACGATACACGTTTTAGCCGGTCGGCAAACTGCTGGTCTTTCGATTGAGATGTGTCGTGCGATGATTAATTTTGAAGCTGATGGCAGGAAAACGCTCTGTTGGTCGAGAAACACTTAAGCACTATTTGTAGTGCCCGATTGGTGCCCCAAAGTTGCACTAACGTGCTAAAACCTGCATAAACCTGCATAATACAAAACTGGAAAAACCTAATAATCATCGGAACTTTGCCCATGTTTATTGAGGTCGTTAAAAGTGGTTGACTTGAATTAGACATATGGGGCTAAACCCCATCCAGCTCATCCGTGTACCACCCGTAAAGATGAGGCGTAAGTCTTTCGTACGAAGCCGAGCTTCAAGGAGTGAAATTACGCCCTCAATCCGTATGAGTTAATTATCCCACATGGCTATGGGATGAGCAACAAACCGTAGTTGGAATGCCATGTTTCCAACTAACTCTAATATACAAGGAGTTTCGCCGCTGTGATGACGCGCAAAGAGTTATTGAAATTACTCGGTTTGGCTGGCGCAGGCGGGCTGTTTTACATAGCCGGCAGGTTCTGGCCGTTTGGGGATCCTGAACAGGAAGAGATAGGGGAGCCGGCGGCGGGGCACAGGCAGTGGCGGCCGGCCTATGCGCTATTGGAAGAGAAGGGTCTGCTGGCAGAGCGGATTGAGCAGGCCTATAGCATCATGGAAAATTGCCGGCTTTGTCCCAGGCGGTGCGGAGTAAACCGCCGAACGGGGCAGCGTGGTTTTTGTCGTGCTCCGAAGAAAGCGATGGTTTACAGTCACCAGCCTCACTTTGGGGAAGAACTGCCGTTGGTTGGGAGAGGCGGTTCGGGCACAATATTTTTCTCAAATTGTAACCTGCGCTGCGTTTTTTGTCAGAACTGGCCGATTGCTCATGAGGGCTGGGGGCGCGAGGTAAGCGATGAGGAACTGGCTGAGATGATGCTTGCCTTGCAGCGTCAAGGATGCCACAATATCAATCTGGTTACCCCCACTCATGTAATGCCCAATATTCTGGGCGCCGTGCGCATCGCTTTGCAAAAAGGGCTGCACCTGCCGTTATGCTACAACACCAGCGGCTACGAACTGGCCGAGATGGTCAGGCTGTTGGACGGGATTGTTGATCTTTACCTGCCGGATATAAAATTCATGGACGGCCTGGAGGCGCAACGTTACAACTTGGCAGCCGCAGCAGATTATCCGTTGATGGCCAAAGAGTCGACTCTTGAAATGCACCGTCAGGTAGGTGAATTGATTACTGATGAAGATGGCGTTGCCCTACGCGGGCTGATGATTCGTCATTTGGTGATGCCAAACCGGGTAGCCGGAACAAGGGAGCTTGTGCAGTGGGTGGCGGCGAACCTGTCCACAAAAACATATGTAAATATTATGTCGCAATACCGCGTTGAATTCATGGCTTTTGATTACCCACTGATCGCCCGCGCCATTACTTCCGGGGAATTTGTGGAGGCTGTGAGCTGGGCAAAAGAGGCCGGGTTAACCAATCTCGACGAGAGAACGCTTTCTCACTATGAACTGCATCGCCGCCGGGTTTCCTGACTGTCTTTTTGCTCACTGCGCAGGTTCATTGCCATAGACCGGCAATGGCGGTGCCGCAGTTTTTGCAGGCACCGTTTTCCAGCAACACTTCCGCGATCACGAAGCCGATTCTTTTGATCACCTTCTGTCCGCAGCCTGGGCAGAAGGTGTTTTCACCTTCATGCCCGACTACTTTGGCGATATAAACAAACTTTAGGCCGGCCTGCAAGCCTGCTTCACGTGCTTGCTCTAGCGTGGAAACAGGGGTCTGCGGCAGGGTGGATAGCCTAAACAGCGGATAAAAACGGGCAAAGTGCAACGGCACATCCGTACCAAGTTCGTCCGCGATCCAGCGGCACATCTCCCTGATCAGGCCTAAATCATCGTTTAGGGTGGGGATTACGATGTTGGTAATCTCCAGGTGGACGCCCTCGTCATGGAGCAGTTTCAGATTAGCCAGAACGGGCGCCAGTTCCCCGCCGACTACCTTTCGGTAAAAGGCCGGGTCAAAACTTTTTAAGTCCACATTGATCGCATCCAGTGTGCGGCAAAGCTTCTTTAGCGGTTCCGGCCGGATGTAGCCGGCGGTGTGTGCGATATTCAGCAACCCGGCTTCTTTTGCCAACGCTGCCGTGCTTGCCATGTACTCGTAGAAAGCTACCGGCTCGCCAAAGGCATAACTGACGGCACGAACGCCTGAGGCTTGCGCATGAGCCACCACTTTTTCCGGCGGCATTTCGTGGTTGTGCACTTCTTCCGGTTTGACAAGGGCGATATCCCAGACTTCGCAAAAATGGCAGGACAGGTTGCAGCCGGCTGTTGCAATCGACAAGACCCGGCTGCCGGGCAGTACGTGGTAGAAGGGTTTGCGTTCCACAGGGTCTTCCTGCAGCAGTGCGGGGTTACCGTAGGTCAGGGTATACCCGACCCCGCCGCGGTTTTCGCGCACCCGGCAAGGAGAGCGTTCTCCTTCCGCCAAAGTGCATTCCCTAGGACAGAGCTGACACTGAACTTTGCCGCTTTCCGTCTGTTTAAACCAAGGTGAGGGTACCGGCCTAACCAGACCGATTTGTACGCCCCTTGCCGCCTGTTCTTGCGGTTTGCTTCTCTTTGGGGTACAACCCGTTACTTTGGACAGACAGATGGCGCAAACAGAAGCGGCGCCGGCTTTGACGAATTCCCGCCGGCTTAAGCCGGCGGACAGCTTTCTCTTTGACACTGCATAAACCTCCCCGTGATTAAAAGTACTACTAAGGCAGTAAAGGCGGCAGCTGCGGCCAGCAGGCAGCAGGCGACGATGCCCAGAACCGGCGCCACCACCGCGCCGGCCAGTATGGCGCCAAGACACGCTCCGAAAAGCTCAATCCCGTAAACGGCACCGGTGGCCCTTTCCGGCTGCTTGCAGCGAGCCAGATAGCAGGCGGCAGCTAGCGGAAAGCAAATACCGTTAGCCAGCCCTGCCGCAAAAGTAAGCGTGTAAAAGATGAGCGGCACTAAGGCAAGGGGTTGCAGCGCCGCGACACTGGGGAGTGCAGCGGCGATGGCTATGGAGAGCAAAGCAATGACCGCTTGAGAGGCTGCGAGGAGATTCAGGCGACTCTTGTCAGCCACGTAGCGATTGGTCAGAAATGTCCCCAGCGCCAGTCCGCCCATAAAGACGGCCATAATCAGACCAATCATTTCGAAGATAAAACCATAGATGCTTTGAAAGGAAAAGAGCATGGCAATTTGTAGTGACATGGAGGAAAGTCCTGTGGCAAAAGCGGTGTAAAGCACAGAAAATCCTGTAACGTTCATTTCTGCGCGCCTTCTGCCTGCCCGCCAAACGGTAACCCCCAAAATAGGTATTAGGGCAAGCGCCAAAATCCAGCCGGGCTGAAGGCGTAGCAGCCACCGGAATATTTCTCCGCCGCCTGGTCTGGTTAACTCATCCCAAAACATCATCGTGTAAAAGTAGGCGATCGGCCTGAAATCTGAATTGATAAAGTAGCGCTGCTCTACCGGAGGCAAATGTATTGCTGACTGTTCCAGCTCAGCTAGCGGCGGGAGCAGAAGGGGCAAGGCGGGCGGGCCAGTCAGTTGTGCGCCAACGTGGCGTCCGTGATGGCGGACAGTCCAGTTAACCTGCCGCAGTTGAATTTCCGGCAGCAAGGTGTGAAAATGCAGCGGCGAGAACCCGTCAGCCGCAATTCTCAATTTCCTGAACCGTTCCTCCAGGACAGCCGCATCTACCGAGATTTGCTCGTGAGTATCGGTAGCGATAAACAGCATTGCTCTCTCACCTGCCACAAGCACTCTGGAAAATTCAGCCGACAGCGTATGGAAGATGGTTGTATTGCGGTTGGCGATAGCCAGCCCCCGCAGGTCCGGAGTAGAGGAGGCCGCGAGGACAAATACTCCTCCGGGCTGGAGTAAGGCGGCGGCTTCACGGAAAAATTCCCGAGTATAGTAACGATTCCAGACTGCCGTGACCGGGTCGGGCAGGTCAACGATAATCAAGTCATAACGCTCGCGCGCCGTTTTCACAAAAAGCCTAGCATCGGTGTGCAGCAGGCGTACTCTTTCGTCTCTCAGCGCAGCCAAAGTAGCGGCAGAGAGATAAGGGGGTGCTATCTCGGTTAGTACCGGGTCCAACTCTATGTAATCAATTCTCTCCAGCGGATACCGGACTATTTCGCTTAAGCTGCCGCGCAAACCACCGCCAAGCAGCAGGATGCTCCTCGGCGCCGGGTGCTGTGTCATGGCTAAGTGGGCGAAGTGTACCGCTGCTTGCTTTTCAAATTCGGGAGCCGGGGCCAACGGGCCGGCTGTGCTAAACAGCAGGTGTCCGCTCTGAAAAAAGGTATATTGATCCTGGCTGCGCAACACTGCGATGGTGCCGTGCCTTGACTGGCTTGTTTCAACCAGCTGGTGCAGCGGTGTGAAGTAGTGCCATTTCATCCGGTACGCCTGCAAATTGAGCTGCTGCAAAAAGGGAAACGCAAGGGCGGCCACAAGCGGCAACGTCCAGAGGAGCAGATGGCGTGGCCCCATCCGGAAGGTGGGAGCGACTGTTTTGCTCTGGCCTGACAGGACGGCGGCTAGCATCAGCAGCCCGGCCATAAAAGCTGCCTGGAACGAATTCAGGTAATGAACCAGCAGGAAAGTAAAAGTCAGTCCGCCGAGCATATTGCCTGCCGCCTCAACAAGATAGGTCTTCCCGCCGGCTGAGGTATCACTAGTTTCGGAACGCTCACGCCATACCCTGGAAAGCAGCACAAACTGAATGCCAAGCAACAGGCAGGCCGGAGCGAGAACCAGGAAAGCCGACAGCGCCATATCGGTCAAAGTCAGGTAGGCGCCTGGCAGAACATTGAAGAAGCGGCGCAAGCCCCGAATGAGCCAAATGGTCGCGGGCAATAACGGCAAGATGCCCGCCGTGCATAAAATCAGTAAGCGGAAAGGATTTCTGCTGCGGACGGATAAGACGGTGCCCAGACGGCTGCCTGCGCCGGTCCAGGCGAGCCAGGCAGCTAGGATAATACCGATGGACAATTCATTGCCGTGAAAGACCATCAACAACTCCCGCAGGAAGAGAACCTGGGCAATCTGTGACACGGCGCCCAGCATGAGTACCGCCGGGAAAGGGGGCCGGATATTTCTGCTTAGAGCCATTGTTTTCGGGCGCCACGGCCTAAGTAAAGAAAGCCGAGTAAGGAGCAACATAGCATCAGATCCTATTAGGTATTTGACAGATTAATTTTATCATAAGCCTGACTAGATTGGTAGATAGCCAAAGATGAGCCATTTGCGCTGCAGATGTTTTCCGCCAGTTTAGCGAAAAACGCAGCCAAATACTTTGCTTGGTCATGCTTAAATAAGCTAGCCTGCAGCGATGTCGTTTATTTATACGCCGTATTTCCGTGACCATTAATCAATTATAAAACCGTTCCATTTTTTTAATCTGTTTTTAATCTTATTCACAGCAAAATTGAAGTATTGTAGGTTATAATAGTGCCATAAACATCATTTAGGAGGTATTATTATGGCTACGTTGGAAAACGCTGAAAAATTGAGAGAAAAGGCAAACGTAACATACAATGAGGCAAAGGCAGCTCTGGAGGCATGCGAAGACGATTTGTTGGACGCCGTCATCTATTTGGAGAGCCAAGGCAAGGTCAAGGCACCGCAAAGCGGCGGGTACTACAACTCCATCAGCGGGACGTTGCCCGATAAAGGATTGGAAGACGTCAGACCTGCCTATATTGAGAATCGGGGGAGATCTTTTTCACAGTTGCTGAGGAGGACTTTGCGATGGTGCGGAGTGATCATCTCCATGGGAAACCGGAGCAGCTTCGAAGTGAGACAGGGCGAGCGGGTTGTAACAGCAATTCCTGTCACGATCTTGGCCATACTCCTGCTTTCCTCTTTTTGGCTTGTTGTTCCGCTGATGATTATCGGGTTTTTCTTTAACTTCCGGTACGTCTTTAAAGGATCGGAACTGGAGAAAAATGCCCTAAACCGCGTGATAGGGTCTGCCGCAGGCGTCGTTGATAATATTAGGCAAGAAATCAGCAAAGAGCGGGGCAAATAAATATTGCAGCGGGTGGCATTATGAAAGAGAAGATTCTAATTGTGATTCCACTGCAATAACTCGCCCAATATATGGAATTTATGAAAAACAAAAAGACCAGAAAATAACCTATAAAAGCCTATAAACACTGGGTTTTGCGGCCTTTTTATGCTATAATAGAAGAAGAAAT
>Ga0208100_100124_pt1 | contig 33461 bp, 27 predicted proteins | sample SubbioR11_8A_Aug_FD_184817 | JGI IMG/M metagenome (GOLD analysis project Ga0208100, IMG submission 184817) | Serpentinite rock and fluid subsurface biosphere microbial communities from McLaughlin Reserve, California, USA - CR11_8A_Aug (SPAdes) | ecosystem: Environmental > Terrestrial > Deep... | reverse complement strand
GCCGCTGACGCGAAAGTTGGTGAGCTGCTTGGTGCGCGTGGCGTTGACGATCAGGTCGTTGTCGCGGCTGTGGATGCCCACGATCATGCCCTCATAGACCGGGTCGTTGGGGCGCACGAACATGCGCCCGCGGTCGTCGAGCTTGCCCAGCGCGTAGGTGAAGATCTCGCCGTCGTCCATGCTGATGAGCACGCCGTTTTTGCGGCTGGCGATCTCGCCCCGGTGCGGCTCGTAGCCGTCGAAAATGTTGCTGATCAGGCCCGAGCCGCGCGTGAGGTTCAAAAATTCGTTGCTAAAGCCAATCAGCCCGCGCGCCGGGATGCGGTATTCGAGCCGCACGCGGCCGCGCCCGTCGGGCTCCATGTTCACCAGATCGCCCTTGCGCTCGCCCAGCGCCTGCATCACGCCGCCCTGGTGCTGTTCTTCGATGTCGGCCGTGACCAGCTCGATCGGCTCGTGGCGCTCGCCGCCTACGTCGCGAAACACCACGCGCGGCTTGCTCACCGCCAGCTCGTAGCCTTCGCGGCGCATGTTTTCCAGCAAAATCGTCAGGTGCAGCTCGCCGCGGCCCGAGACCTCGAAAATCCCGTCCTCGCTGGTCTCGCGCACGCGCAGCGCCACGTTGCTTTGCAGCTCTTTTTGCAACCGGTCCCAAATCTGGCGGCTGGTCACAAACTTGCCCTCGCGCCCGGCCAGCGGGCTGGTGTTGACGCAAAAGTTCATGGTCAAAGTGGGCTCATCGACGCGCAGCATGGGCAGCGGGCGCGGGTCGGTTGGGTCGGTCACGGTCACGCCTATGCCCAGGCTCTCGATCCCGTTGACGAGCACGATGTGGCCCGGCCCGGCTTCGGCGGTCTGCACCCGGTCCAGCCCCTGGAAGGTGAGCACCTGGTTGACGCGGCCCTTGGCCGGCTTGCCCTCGGGGCCTTCATAGACCAGCACGTCCATGCCGGGGCGGATGCGGCCCGCGCTGATGCGCCCGACGCCGATGCGCCCCACAAAGGTGGAGTAATCGAGCGCCGAAATCTGCAACTGCAGCGGGGCCTCGGGGTCGCCCCGGTGCGCGGGCACGTGTTCCAGCACGGTGTCGAACAGCGCCGACATATCGGTGCCCCACTGCTGACCCGGCTCGCCCTCGGTGAGCGATGACCAGCCGTTGATGCCGCTGGCATAGACGATGGGGAAATCGAGCTGCTCGTCGTTGGCACCGAGCTTATCGAACAGATCGAAGGCGGCGTTGACGACCTTGTCGGGGTTGGCACCGGGCTTATCGACCTTGTTGACGACCAGGATCGGGCGCAGGCCCAGCGCCAGCGCCTTTTTGGTGACGAAGCGGGTTTGCGGCATCGGGCCTTCCTGGGCGTCGATGAGCAGCAGCACGCCATCGACCATCGAGAGCGCGCGCTCGACTTCGCCGCCAAAGTCGGCGTGGCCGGGGGTGTCCACGATGTTGATGTGGGTGCCTTTCCAGCTCACGGCGCAGTTTTTGGCCAAGATGGTGATGCCGCGCTCGCGCTCGATGGCGTTGCTGTCCATCACCGTGTCCACGACTTTTTCGTGCTCGGCAAAGGTGCCGCTTTGGCGCAGCAGTTGATCGACCATGGTGGTTTTGCCGTGGTCAACGTGGGCGATGATGGCGATGTTGCGGATCGGAGTGCTCATGGCTGGTTTTGCAGTTGGATTTGTTGGATTTCGATCGGGCTCAACAGACGCCCTGGTATGAGTTCGCCGCCCTGGATGTGGGCGCTGCCCAGCAAGGCGGCGGCTTGGTGGTGTGCATCGGACTGTTCGCCCTGTTCGGCATACACGGCCACGCGCTCGGCATTGGGCCACGCGCCGCGCCGGCGCAAACCGGTGAGGAATCGGGCTGCATTATCGCCATCGAGCGTGACGCGCTCGTGTCCGGCCAGCAGCGCATCCACGGGCAGCAGGGCGTGCAGGCGTGCGCCCTCGGGCAGGGCTTCGAGCTGCTCCAGCGTCAGGCTGTGCTCCAGCCCTAGGCCGCCGCTGCGCTCGCGCCGCAGCGCCGACAGGTGCGCGCCGCAACCCAGCGCGGCGCCGATGTCTTCGGCCAGGGTGCGGATGTAGGTGCCCTTGCTGCACTGCACGCGCAGGCCCAGCGTGGGTTCGGGGCTGTGCAGGTCGAGCGCCAGCAGATCGAGCGCGTGGATGGTGACGGTGCGCGCTGCGCGCTCCACTTCCAGCCCGGCGCGGGCGTATTCGTACAGGGCCCGGCCCTGGTGCTTGAGCGCACTGTACATGGGCGGCACTTGGCTGATAGTGCCCAAGAAGCGTGCCAGCACCTGCTGAACTTGCGCGGGTGTGCAGGCCACGGGGCGGCGCTCCAGCACCTCGCCCTCGGCGTCGCCACTGCTGGTGCGCAGCCCTAAGTGCAGCGTGGCCGCATAGACCTTGTCGGCATCGAGCTGCAACTGGCTGAACTTGGTGGCGGCACCAAAGCACAGCGGCAGCAGCCCGCTGGCGAGGGGGTCTAGGGTGCCGGTGTGGCCGGCTTTGTCGGCGCGCAGCAGCCACTTGGCGCGTTGCAGCGCCTGGTTGCTGGATGCGCCCAGGGCTTTGTCGAGCAGCAACAGCCCGTGCACCGGGCGGCGCTGCAACCACTGCCGGGGTGCAGCGGCTGCGCGATCCGGCACGGCACCGCCCCCTTGGGCGGCGTCGGCACCCAAGGGAGACTCGACGGCGCTCAATTCAGTCGCTTTCTTTGGAACGCGAGGCCACCGCCTGCGCGATCAGGGCGTTCATGTCGGCGGCGCGCTCGGGCGTGCGGTCGAACACAAAGTGCAGCGTCGGCACGGTGTGGATGTGCAGCCGCTTGAACAAGCCGTTGCGCAAAAAACCAGCCGCTTGGTTGAGGGCTTCAAAGGCCTGTTGGGCATCGCCCGTGAGCACGCTGAAATAAATATTGGCATGCGCGTAATCGGGCGTGAGCTCGACCGCCTGCAGCGTGACCATGCCCACACGCGGGTCTTTTAACTCGCGCGCGATCAGCTCGCTCAGGTCGCGCTGAATTTGATCGGCGACCTTGAAGCTGCGGTTGGAAGGGGCTTTTTTGCTGGGCATGGCTTGGCTTGGTGGCGTGACAATCAGAGTGTACGCGCCACTTCCTTGATTTCAAACACTTCGAGCGTGTCGCCTTCTTTGATGTCGTTGTAGTTTTTGAGCTTGATGCCGCACTCGAAGCCTTCCTTGACCTCGCGCACATCGTCCTTCATGCGCTTCAAGGATTCGATCTCGCCGGTATAGACCACCACGTTGTCGCGCAGCAGGCGGAAATGCGCGTTGCGCGTGATGTAGCCGTCGGTGACCATGGAGCCCGCCACGGTGCCGATCTTGCTGGCCACGAACACGGTGCGGATTTCGGCCGTGCCGATGATTTCTTCGCGTTTTTCCGGTGCCAGCATGCCCGACATCGCGGCCTTGAGCTCATCGACCGCGTCGTAGATGATGTTGTAGTAGTGCAGATCGACGCCATTGGCTTCGGCCTGCTTGCGCGCACCCACGTCGGCGCGCACATTGAAGCCGATCACGATCGCCTTGGAGGCAATCGCTAGGTTGACATCGCTTTCGCTGATCGCGCCCACGCCCGCATACACCAGTTGCACCCGAATTTCGTCGGTCGAGAGCTTGAGCAGCGAAGTGGCCAGCGCTTCTTGCGAGCCTTGCACGTCGGACTTGATGATGATGGGCAGTGTCTGCACCTCGCCCGCCTGCATGTCGGCAAACATGTTTTCCAGCTTGGCGGCCTGCTGTTTGGCCAGCTTGGTGGAGCGGAACTTGCCGGCGCGGTAGGTGGCGATTTCGCGCGCCCGGCGCTCGTCGGCCAGCACCATAAAGCTGTCACCGGCGCGTGGCACCTCGGACAAGCCCTGGATTTCGACCGGGATCGATGGCCCGGCCTCTTTGGTGGAGCGGCCGTTCTCGTCCAGCATGGCCCGCACCCGGCCCGAAGTCTGGCCGGCCAGCACCACGTCGCCCACTTTAAGCGTGCCCGACTGCACCAGCACCGTGGCCACAGCCCCGCGGCCCTTGTCGAGCCGGGCTTCGATCACCAGCCCCTTGGCGTTGGCAGCGACCGGGGCCTTGAGTTCGAGCACCTCGGCTTGCAACAGCACCTGCTCCAGCAGCGCGTCGATGCCCATGCCGGTTTTGGACGACACCGGCACGAAAGGCGATTCGCCGCCGAATTCTTCGGGCACCACGTGCTCGGCCACCAGCCCGGCTTTGACGCGCTCCAGGTTGGCATCGGGCTTGTCAGCCTTGGTCAGGGCCACCACGATCGGCACATTGGCCGCTTTGGCGTGCTTGATCGCCTCTTTGGTCTGCGGCATCACGCCGTCGTCGGCGGCCACAACCAAAATCACCACGTCGGTGGCCTGGGCGCCGCGGGCGCGCATGGCGGTAAACGCTTCGTGGCCGGGGGTGTCGAGGAAGGTCACCATGCCGCGCGGGGTTTCCACGTGGTAGGCACCGATGTGCTGCGTGATGCCGCCCGCCTCACCCACGGCCACCTTGGTGCGCCGGATGTAGTCGAGCAGCGAGGTCTTGCCGTGGTCCACGTGGCCCATGACCGTGACCACCGGCGCGCGCGCCACGCTTTCGGCCTGGTGCTGCGCGGTTTCTTCTTCGGTGAAGGCCTCGGGGTCGTCGAGCGCCGCGGCCACCGCCTGGTGCCCGAGTTCTTCGACCACGATCATGGCCGTGTCTTGGTCCAGCGACTGGTTGATGGTGACCATCTGCCCGAGCTTCATCAACTGTTTGATGACCTCGGACGATTTGAGCGCCATTTTGTGCGCCAGCTCGGCCACCGTGATGGTCTCGGGCACGTGCACCTCGATCACCTTGGTCTCGGCCTGGGCCGAGGCAAAGCTGTGCGTGCGATCGTCGCGGCCACCAGAACCGCGTCGGCCGCCCTTGCTGCTGGCGCGCCACGCCGTGCCGCTGGAACGCACCGCGCTGGTGTTGCCGCCACGCCCTTTGACTTCTTTTTTCTTGGCCGCCTCGTCTTTCCAGGTGGAGGACAGGGCTTCGGATTTGACTTCTTTTTTGCCCGCCCCGGCAGCGGCTGCGCCCGGCGCAGCCGGTTTGGCCGCGCCCGGTTTGGCCGGCGCCGGCGTGCCCGCGGGCTTGTGCAGTGTGCCCTTGAGACCGGGCTTGGCCTCGGCAGGAGGGGCTGGCTTGGGCTCTTCGGGTTTTTTGGCCAGCAGCACCTTCTTGGGGGCTGCCATCATGTCGCGGATCGCCTGCGCCTCGGCCAGCGCCTTCTGGCGGCGCTGATCGAGGTCGCGGGCGCGATGTTCGTCAACCAGTCGCTGGGCGGCGGCTTGCTCGGCGGCCAACTCCGCGGCTTGTTTGGCCGCCAATTCAGCAGCTTGTTTGCTGGCCAGCTCCGCCGCTTGCCTGGTGAGCAGTTCGGCGGCTGGGGCAGCGGCCGGCTCGGGCAGCGGCGCCGTGGAAGGCTTGGCACCGCGTTGGCGGCTCTGTTGCACCTCTTGTTCGGCGCGAGCCCGCTGCAGCGCCAATTGGCTCTGGCGTTCCAGCTCAAGTGCAGCCTGCTGCTCCTGGGCATCCCGCTCCTGTTGCTGCTGTCGCTCCAGGCGCTGGCGCGCCAGTTCTTCTTCCTGGAGCCGAATTTGCTCGGCTTGATGGCGCGCTTGCTCTTCAAGCCGCTCCAGCTCGGCCTGCTGTGCCTGGTGCGAGATCGCCTCTGCGGCCTCGTCCACTTCTGCGACCGGCTCCTCTGCCGCGCTCGGGCTGCCGACTGGATCGTCGTCGCGGCGCACAAAAGTGCGCTTCTTGCGCACCTCGACCTGGATCGTGCGCGCCCGCCCCGATGCGTCGGCCTGCTTGATCTCGCTGGTCGATTTTTTGGTCAGGGTGATTTTTTTGCGCTCTGCGCTGGCCGTGCCGTGGCTGGCCTGCAAGAAACCGAGCAAGCGCTGCTTGTCAGAGTCTGAAATCGGGTCGGCACCGGACTGCTTGAGCACCCCGGCACCCCCGAGCTGCTCCAGCAACAAGGCCGTGGGCTGCTTGAGTTCGGCGGCAAAGTCTGCGACGGTTTTACTGGTCATGTGTTCGATTCTCCGTGTCGCTGGCCGTCTTAGGACTGCGAGCTTGGCGCTGGGTCCTGATCGGTGGTGAACCAGTGCTGGCGCGCGCGCATGATCAATGCGGTCGCCTCTTCGGCACCCAGTCCGGTTATTTCGATTAGCTCATCGGCGGCCAAGTCGGCCAATTCGTCGAGCTTGTGCACGCCCGCAGCGGCCAGTTGCGCCATCAGCTCGGGGTTGAGGCCCTCGAGGTCGCGCAAGTCGCGCACCGCGTCTTCGACCCGCTCCTCTTTGGCGATTTCGAGCGTGAGCAAGGCGTTTTTGGCCCGTGCGCGCAGTTCGTGCACGGTTTCTTCGTCGAACGACTCGATTTCCAGCATTTCTTGCAGCGGCACATAAGCCACTTCTTCGAGGCTGGCAAAACCCTCGCCAATCAGGATATCGGCCATCTCTTGGTCGATGTCGAGCTTGGCCATGAAGAGGGCACGGATCGCATCGGACTCCTGCGCCTGCTTGGCCGAGGATTCCTCGGCCGTCATGATATTGATTTTCCAGCCGGTCAGGTCGGCGGCCAAGCGCACATTCTGACCGCCGCGGCCGATCGCAATCGCCAAGTTTTCTTCGTCCACCACCACGTCCATGGCGTGGCGCTCTTCGTCCACCACGATCGACTGCACGTTGGCCGGTGCCAGCGCGCCGATCACAAACTGCGCCGGGTCTTCGCTCCAGAGCACGATGTCCACCCGTTCGCCGGCCAGTTCGTTGGTGACGGCATTGACGCGCGAGCCGCGCATGCCGACGCAGGTGCCGATGGGGTCGATGCGTTTGTCGTAGGACTTGACGGCGATCTTGGCGCGCGAACCGGGGTCGCGGGCGCAGGATTTGATCTCCAGCAAGCCCTGCTCGATCTCAGGCACTTCTTGGCGGAACAACTCGATCATGAACTCGGGTGCCGAGCGCGAAAGCAAAATGGGGGCCCCGCGCAGCGTCAGGTCCACTTCCATGATCATGGCGCGCACCCGGTCGGCGCTGCGCAGGTTTTCTTTGGGGATCATTTCGGAGCGCTTGAGCCGGCCTTCCACGCGCCCGCTCTCCACGATCACATCGCCCTTGTCGAGGCGCTTGACGGTGCCGACAAAAATCTTGTCGCCCCGGCTCATGAAGTCGTTGAGCAGCATTTCGCGCTCGGCGTCGCGAATGCGCTGCAAAATCACCTGCTTGGCCGCCATGGCGCCGATGCGCCCCACCGGCAGCGACTCGATCGGTTGCTCGATGTACTCGCCTACCGCAATGCCGGGCCGGTCTTCGGCTACGTCGGAATAGAGCTCTTCGGCGTCCGGGTTTTGCAGGCCAGCCTCGTCGGGCACCACCAGCCAGCGGCGGAAGGTGTCGTAGGCGCCGGTGTCGGGGTTGACGCTGACGCGAATGTCCACCTCACCTTTGTAGAGCTTCTTGGTGGCCGAGGCCAAGGCGGACTCAACCGCGCTCAAGACCACGCTGCGCTCTACGTTTTTTTCGCGTGAAATGGCGTCGATCAGCATCAACATTTCGCGGTTCATTTTTCTTCTGCCTTTGCAATTTTGCTTCCACCTGCGTCGGCGGAGGGGGTGGCCGGCGCGGTTGCGCTGCGGCCCTTGAAGTTGACGATCGGTGCCAGCCGCGCCTCGCGCAGCTCATCGAGCTCAAAACCCAGCACCTGCAGGGGTGCAGGCTGGGCTTTTTTGCTCACGCGCTGGCCCGGCTTGCGCTTCGGCTCTTCGCGCCAGACGATCTGCCAGCGGCTGCCGGGTGCAGGCTGCGCGGCCTGCAAGCCCTGGGCCGTTTCCGGCTCTGTGGCTGAGGCTTGTGCGCTCTCGGCTGCGGCTGCGGCTGCGCCCTCGGCTGCTTCGGCGCGTTCGAGCGTGCCACGAAATTTTTTGCGGCTGGCCGCCACCGCCACCCCACCCTGCGCTGCGGCGGCCCCGATGGGCTGCTTGAGCGTGACGTCGATCACCGAACCGAGAAAGCGTTCAAAGTCGGCGGCGTGGCGCAGCGGCCGGTCGATGCCGGGCGAGCCCACTTCGAGCCGCTTGTACTCCACCGCCTCGACTTCGAGCAGCAACTGCAACTGGCGCGTGACGCGCTCGCAGTCTTCTACGGTGATGGCGCGCTCTGCTGTGCCATCCGCCCCCATCCACGGCCAGTCGATGGTGACGCGCAGCAAGCCCCCGGCGGATCGTTCCAGATCCACCAGATCGAATCCCATCCCGGTGACGGTCTGTGCTACGGTGTGCTGCCAGCTCATGTGTGCGGTGTCGGGCCCTGATGCGTTTTGTGCCAAACCATAAAAAAAGGGCCGGTAAAAACCCGCCCAATTGGTCGTGAAGCCTTGCATTGTAGCACCCTGTAGGCTGCCGGGCAAATTTTTTTGCCCAACCAACTCCCAGCGGGGCCTGTACGGCTTACAATGCGCAGCTTAGTCGGAGCGTAGCGCAGCCTGGTAGCGCATCTGCTTTGGGAGCAGAGGGTCGCGAGTTCGAATCCCGCCGCTCCGACCATTTTTTTAAAAACCGCTGGATGCCTGCACCCAGCGGTTTTTTTCTTGGGCACGGCGCGGCCAAATGGGCAGAGCGCACACGGGACTCGACTCGGGCCAGAGCGGGCCTAGGCCAGATCCAGAAACACCAAACCCCCGCACAGAAAATCTGCCGGGGGTTGTGCGCAAATGCCGATGGTGGGTGATGCAGGGTTTGAACCTGCGACCCCTGCCGTGTGAAGGCAGTGCTCTACCGCTGAGCTAATCACCCATCAAGCCGCAAATTATAGCCCGATTTTTTGCGGGCAAGGGTCATCGTCATCGCTCGGAGATGCAAAAATTTGCGCACCTTGACGTGAATTCAGGCTGGCATGGGCTGCACCTTGCGCCACACGGTTTTGCCCTTGCTGGCCTGGTCCAGGTCGAGCAGCAGCGCCTCATGGGCTTGCAGCTCGTGCGGGTTGGCTGGCAGCAGCGGGATGGCCAGATGCGACCAGTCGTTGGCCGATGCGGCGTGAACCTGGCCGTTGGCTGGGCCGGACGGGTGGCCGCCGGAGTGGCCGCTGCCAGCCGGGCCGATGTCGAGCTCCATCAGCAACGAATCTTGGCCGCGCGTGAGGCAGATATAGACCTCGGCCAGCAGCTCGGCGTCGAGCAGCGCGCCGTGCAGCGTGCGGCTGGAGTTGTCCACCCCGAGCCGCTCGCACAGGGCGTCGAGCCCGTTGCGTTTGCCAGGGTACATCTCCTTGGCCATGAGCAGGGTGTCGATCACGCCGCCGGCCAGTTGGCGCGTGGGGCCGTGGCCCAGGCGCTGCCATTCGGCATCGAGAAAACCGAGGTCGAACGGGGCGTTGTGGATGATCAACTCAGCCCCGGCCAGGTAGTCGAGCAGATCGGCCGCGACTTGGGCAAACTTGGGCTTATCGGCCAAAAATTCGAGCGACAGGCCGTGCACGCGCTGCGCCTCGGCGTGGATTTCGCGCTCGGGGTTGAGGTAGTAGTGGCGGTTGTTGCCGCTGGGCTTGCGCCCGAGCAGCTCGATGCACCCGATTTCAATGATGCGGTCGCCGTTGGCGGGCGAAAGGCCGGTGGTTTCGGTGTCGAGGACGATTTGGCGCATGGTGGGGATGGCCCTTGGCGGCGCTCAGTGGTTTTCGCGCGCGTGGTTGATGGTGTAGCGCGGAATCTCGACCGTTAAATCTTGCCGCCCGAGCCGCACCTGGCAGCTTAAGCGCGACTGCGGCTTGACGCCCCAGGCTTTGTCGAGCAGGTCTTCTTCTTCTTCGCTGGCCGGCTCCAGGCTGGCAAAGCCCTGGCGCACGATCACGTGGCAGGTGGTGCAGGCGCAGCTCATGTCACAGGCGTGCTCGATGGCCACGCCGTGGTCGAGCAGGGCTTCGCACAGGGTGCTGCCACTCAGGCCCTCGAGCGTGCGCCCTTCGGGACAGAGTTCGGGGTGCGGCAAAACGGTGAGGGTGGGCATAGGGGGTGCGCTGGGCTTAAAACTGGTTGATATTTTGCCCGGCCAGGGCGGTGGCGATGCTGCGGTTCATGCGCCGGGCGGCAAATTCTTCACAGCCTTTAGCCAGCGCCTCGGTGGCGGCATCGAGCGCGGCGGCGTCTTCTTGCAAGCGGGCCTGCGCCTGCGCGGCCAGCAGCGCTTCGATGGCGGCGCGTTCCTCGGGGCGCAGCAGCTCGCCGTCGGCAGCCAGGGCGCTGCGGGTGGCAGCGGCCATGCGCTCGGCCTCGACCTGGGCTTCACGCAGGGCGCGCGCACGCATGTCTTGCTCGGCGCTGGCGTTGCCCTCTTGCAGCATGGCGGCGATTTGTTCGTCGCTTAGGCCATAAGAGGGTTTGACTTCGATGTGCGCCTCGATGCCGGTGCTTTGCTCGCGCGCGCTCACGCTCAGCAGCCCGTCGGCGTCGATGTGGAAAGTGACGCGGATGCGCGCCGCCCCGGCCACCATGGGCGGGATGCCGCGCAGCTCGAAGCGCGCCAGGCTGCGGCAGTCGGGCACCAAATCGCGCTCGCCTTGCAGCACGTGCAGCGCCAGCGCGGTCTGGCCGTCTTGGTAGGTGGTGAAGTCTTGCGCCAGCGCGGCCGGCAGCGGGGTGTTGCGCGGCACGATGCGCTCGACCAGCCCGCCCATGGTCTCGATGCCGAGCGAGAGCGGCGTCACGTCGAGCAGCAGCCAGTCTTCGCCCGTGGCCGGGAGGTGCCCGGCCAGTTGCTGCGCCTGCAGCGCCGCACCCAAGGCGACCACTTCGTCCGGGTTCAGGTCGGTGAGCGGGGGGCGGCCAAAAAATTCGGCTACCGCCAGGCGCAGCGCGGGCATGCGGGTGGCCCCGCCCACCAGCACCACGCCCTGCACTTCGGCCGCCGCCACACGCGCATCGCGCAGCACGCGCCGCACGGTGGCCAGGGTTTGCGCGTTTAGGGCGGCGGTGGCGGCGTCGAAGTCGGCGCGGCTGATCTGCCATTGCAGCGCCCTCCCCTGCAGCGTGGCGGCCACCGGCAGCGTTTGCGCGGCATCGGGCACGCCCGAGAGCGCCTCTTTCACGCGCCGCGCTTCAGCCAGCAGGGCCGCGCGCTCGGTCAGCGGCAGTTCGCTGGCGTGGCCATCCAGCCCGGAGCGCGCCAGCAGCGCGTCGGCCAGGGCGCGGTCGTAGTCGTCGCCGCCCAAGGCCGAATCGCCGCCGGTGGCCAGCACCTCGAACACGCCGCGGCTCAGGCGCAGCAGCGACACATCGAAGGTGCCGCCGCCGAGGTCGAACACCAGGTACAGCCCTTCGGCCGCTTGGTCGAGCCCGTAGGCCAGCGCGGCGGCGGTGGGCTCGTTGAGCAGGCGCAGCACCTTGAGGCCGGCCAGTTGCGCTGCGTCTTTGGTGGCCTGGCGCTGGGCGTCGTCGAAATAGGCCGGCACGGTGATCACGGCGCCGTACAGATCGGCGTCAAAGCTGTCTTCGGCGCGCTGGCGCAAGGCGGCCAGAATCTCGGCGCTCACCTCCACCGGGCTTTTGTCGCCAGCCACGGTGCGCAGCGCCGCCATGCCCTCGCCATCGACCACGGTGTAGGGCAAGCGGCCGAGCACGCCGCTGGCGGCTAGGTCGGCGTGGGTGCGCCCCATCAGGCGCTTGACCGAGCTGATGGTGTTGGCCGGGTCTTGCGTCTGCGCCTGCAGCGCCTCCCAGCCGATCTGGCGGCCCGATCCGCTGGATTCACCTTGGGCGGCGGCAGGCAGGTAGCGCACCACGCTGGGCAGCAGCACCCGGCCCTGCGCGTCGGGCAGGCATTCGTTCTGGCCGTGGCGCAGCGCCGCCACCAGCGAGTGGGTGGTGCCTAGGTCGATGCCGACGGCGATGCGCCGCTGGTGCGGGTCCGGCGCTTGGCCGGGCTCGGATATTTGCAATAAAGCCATGGGGTTGCAGTTAAAAACGGTCTAGGCGCTCGTGCAATTGCTGCTCGAAGCGCTCGATGAACAAGAGCGCACGCACCTGCTGCGCGGCGGCGCGGGGGTCGCGCTGCAAGTCGATGGCGGCCTCGAGTGCGGCCAGCCGCAGCGCCCGCTCGGCGTCGAGTTCGGCCTGCAGCGGCTGCAAATCGGCGGCACCAGCGGCTTCGGCCAGCGCCTCGCGCCATTGCATTTGCTGCATTAAAAATTCGGCCGGCATGGCGGTGTTGTCGTGTGCGCCCACGCTCTGGCCCTGCAGCTCGCACCAGTAGGCGCCGCGCTTGAGCGGGTCTTTGAGGCGCTGGTAGGCTTCGTTGATGCGCACCGACCACTGCAGCGCCACCCGCTGCGCCGCCGCACCTTGGGTGGCGTGGCGGTCGGGGTGCGCTTGGCGCTGCAACTGCTTCCAGCGCTGCTCCAGCTCGGTGCGCTCAAGCGCAAAGCCGGGCGGCAGGCCAAACAGGGTAAAGTCGTCGGCGCGCAGGTTCAGCGGCCTGATCAAATCAGGGATCGGCTCGGGGTTTGGCGTGGCGCCGCCCAAGGCCTGCTGCGCCTCAGACCCGGAACGATTCACCACAGCCGCAGCGGTCGCGCTCGTTGGGGTTGCTGAACTTGAAGCCCTCGTTGAGCCCTTCGCGCACGAAATCGAGCACGGTGCCATTGAGGTAGGGCAGGCTTTTGGGCTCGATCAGCACCTGCACGCCCTGGCTCTCGAACACCACATCATCGGGGGCGGCGGCGTCGGCGTATTCCAGCTTGTAGGCCAAGCCAGAGCAGCCGGTGGTTTTCACACCCAGCCGCACCCCTACGCCCTTGCCGCGGCGGGCCAGGTATTTGTGCACGTGCTTGGCAGCGGCTTCGGTTACCGTGACGGACATGGATTCAACCTCTTAAAACAGATGCCACCTCAGTGGGCAAGCTGGGCTGTCTGGGCCTGCTTTTGCCGGTAATCTTCCACCGCCGCCTTGATGGCGTCTTCGGCCAAAATGGAGCAGTGGATTTTCACCGGCGGCAGCGACAGTTCTTCGGCGATCTGGCTGTTTTTGATCTGCGTCGCTTGCTCGAGCGACTTGCCCTTGACCCACTCGGTGATGAGCGAGCTCGAGGCAATGGCCGAGCCGCAGCCGTAGGTTTTGAAGCGCGCGTCCTCGATCAGGCCGGTGGCCGGGTTGACCTTGATCTGCAGCTTCATCACGTCGCCGCAGGCCGGGGCCCCGACCATGCCGGTGCCGACCGTGTCGTCACCCTTGTCAAAGCCGCCGACGTTGCGCGGGTGCTCGTAGTGGTCGATGACCTTGTCGCTGTATGCCATGATGTGCTCCTGTCAAATTGCCGCGGGGTGCTTTCAGTGCGCGGCCCACTGGATGGTGGATAGATCGATGCCGTCTTGGTACATCTCCCACAGCGGCGAGAGCTCGCGCAGCTTGGCCACGTTGTCGCGGATGGACTGCACGGCGTAGTCGATCTCGGCCTCGGTGGTCCAGCGCCCGATGGTCATGCGCAGGCTGCTGTGGGCCAGTTCGTCGCTGCGGCCCAGGGCGCGCAGCACGTAGCTGGGTTCCAGGCTGGCCGAGGTGCAGGCGGAACCGCTGGACACCGCCAGCCCCTTGATGCCCATGATGAGCGATTCACCCTCGACGTAGTTGAAGCTCATATTGAGGTTGTGCGGCACGCGCCGGGTCGGGTGCCCGTTCACAAACACCTGCTCGATGCCTGACAGGCCATCGAGCAGGCGCTGGTGCAGGGCGCTGATACGCGGCAGTTCGGTCGCCATTTCGGCCTGCGCGATGGCGTAGGCCGCACCCATGCCGACGATCTGGTGCGTGGGCAGGGTGCCCGAGCGCATGCCGCGCTCGTGCCCGCCGCCGTGCATCTGCGCTTCGATGCGCACGCGCGGTTTGCGCCGCACATAGAGCGCGCCCACGCCCTTGGGGCCGTAGGTTTTGTGCGCGGTCAGGCTCATGAGGTCAACCGGCAACTGCTGCAGGTTCACTTCCACCCGGCCTGTGGCCTGCGCTGCATCCACGTGCAGCAGCACCCCGCGCTCGCGGCAGATGGCACCGATGGCGGCGATGTCTTGAATCACGCCGATCTCGTTGTTGACGAACATCACCGAGGCCAAAATGGTGTCAGGGCGCAAGGCGGCGGCAAAGGCCTCGAGGTCGAGCAGGCCGTCTGGTTGCACGTCGAGGTAGGTGACTTCAAAGCCCTCGCGCTCGAGCTGGCGGCAGGTGTCGAGCACCGCCTTGTGCTCGGTTTTGAGGGTGACCAGGTGCTGGCCCTTGTCGCGGTAAAAATGCGCCGCGCCTTTGAGCGCCAAGTTGTTGGATTCGGTGGCGCCGCTGGTCCAGACGATTTCGCGCGGGTCCGCCCCTATCAGGGCCGCGACCTGCTCACGCGCTTGCTCGACCGCGCGCTCGGCCTCCCAGCCCCAGGCGTGGCTGCGCGAGGCCGGGTTGCCAAAGTGCTCGTAGAGCCACGGCACCATCAAATCGACCACGCGTGGGTCGCAGGGGTTGGTGGCGCTGTAGTCGAGGTAGATGGGAAAGTGCGGGGTCATGCTAATTTTCCTGCTGCAGTGCCGAGCGCAAAAACCGAGTTGGGCGCGTTGACGCGGATGGGCTTGAGCACCGGCGCGCTCGAAATGGCGCGCTTGAGCGATGGCGCGGCCTCGATCACCATGCCTTTGGCCAGTTGCTCATCGACCAGTTTTTGCAAAGTGACAGAATCCAGAAAATCCACCATTTTCGCATTCAGCGCGGTCCAGAGCTCGTGCGTCATGCAGCGCTCGCCCTCGCCGAGGCAGTTCTCTTTGCCCGCGCATTGGGTGGCGTCGATCGGTTCATCGACCGAGACGATGATGTCGGCCACCGTGATGTCGCTGGCCTTGCGCCCCAAGGTGTAGCCGCCGCCGGGGCCGCGGGTGGATTCGACCAGGTTGTGGCGGCGCAGTTTGCCAAACAACTGCTCCAGGTACGAGAGCGAAATCTGCTGGCGCTGGCTGATGGCCGCGAGCGTGACAGGGCCGCCGGCCTGGCGCAGCGCCAGATCGATCATGGCGGTGACGGCGAACCGTCCTTTGGTGGTGAGGCGCATGGTGCAATCCTTGTGATTTTGTTGAATACACCCTCTCGTGGCGGGCTGTCTCGCAGGCGGCGCACCGCGCTGGGGGGGGTTTTTTGCCGGCAGCCTTGCTATGCGTCGAGTATACCCAATATCCGACTCTTTTGCTTGGTCTTGATGCGCCTAAGGGTTTTGTGCTCACTTGACGGGCGGCGCCGTGTCAACCGCCTCGGGCGTGAGGGTGCGAAAGATTGGAAAGGCAAATTCGACCCCGGTTCCTGGCCTGGCGTTGAAAAAACGCAGCTCGGCCCCGAGTTTGCCAGCGCGGGCGCGCAAATTGCCCAATCCGCGCTGATGCGCCAGCCTGGTCTGTGGGCGCTGCAAGCCCACGCCGTCGTCGGTCACGCTCAGATAGACGTGCGCCGCATCGTGGCGCGTGCGCACGCACACGCGCCGCGCCTGGGCGTGCTTGACCACATTGGCAAAAATCTCTTGCATGCAGCGAAACAGGTGCATGACGCCCTGCGCGTCCAGGCTGGGCAGGGCCGGCACGTCTTGCACCTGCCAATCGAGCTCGATCCCGGCCGCCGCAAGGGCGGGCTCGACGCGCTGGCGAAAGGTGCCCAAAATGGTGGCAAGGTCGCCCTCCATGGGCTCGAGCGAATCGAGCATCAGGCGCAGCTCTTCCAGGGCATGGTGGATCATGGATTCGACCGAGCCCGCATCCAGCGTGTCCCTCTGGCTGCGCACCATGTTGAGGGTCTGCACCAGTTGGCTGCCCAGGCCGTCGTGCATGTCGCGCATCAGGCGCCGGCGCTCGCCTTCGATGGCGCGCTGCTGCTCGGAGGCGCGCAGTTGCTCGAAGGCCTGGCGCAACTCGGCCTCGCGTTTGGCCACCGTCCCAGCCAGCGACTGGTTGAGCCGGTACACCTCGCGCGTGGAGGCGGTGGCGCGCTGCGCCAGCACCCAGCTCAGGGTAAAGAGCAAGGCCAGGCTGCCCAGCGAAGTCCAGCGCAAGTCGGCATCGCCCGGAAAGTTGAGCTGCACCACCAAAAAATCGCGCACGCCGGTGGCCAGCGTAAACGCCGCCACCATCAGCACGAGGATCTGATCCGCATCGAAGGCGCCGCGCTGGCGCGCCTTGAGCAGCAGCCACAGCAGCGAGATGGCGCCGCAAGCAGCCAAGACACCGGCCCAGAGGCGATAAAAATCGTAGTTTTGTGTATGCAGCGTCCAAGCCAGCCAGAACGGACCAAAGGCAATCAGAAACCAGGCCAGCCCACGTACGAGGCGGTCGCGAAAGGCCAGCAGCTCGGCCACGAACAGCAGAAAAAACCCCACGTACCAGGTAAAGGCAAGCCGGTGCACATAAAAATACCAGCCATAGCTCAGCACCGGTTCGAGCGAGACCGAAAGGGCCAGCCGCACGGTGTGCGCCAACGCAGCCAGCGCCATCAGCAAAAACAGGCGCTCGCGCAAGGTGCGCCACAGGTGCAGCGAGAGCAGGCCCATCAGCAGCGAGCTGATGAGCATCATCCAGGTGCCCTTGACTTGCCAGACTTCGAGCACCTGGTGGCGCTCGAACAAGCTGCCGTGATAGCCGATTTGCAAGGGCCACAAACCGCTGCGCTCGAGCAACTGACCCTGCACCTGGATGTGCAGCGTGTTGTGTTGCGGGTTGGGCTGCAGCAACCCCGGTGGCAAGTTCACCAGGTAAGGGAACCAGGCGCTCAGGATGTTGCGCTCGGGTGCGGCGTACCAACCGACCTGGTAAATTTCCTGCCCGTTGAGCAGCACCCGAAAGCGCGTGCCCACGCGCGGCAGCAGCAACGCCAGCCGGGTTTGGGCGGGGTCGTCGTAATGCAGTTCACGGGGCCATTCGATCTGGTAGTCCACCTGGCCCCACCAGGCAGCGGGTTGATCGTCCAGAATGTGCGGCAAAGCCACCCGCTGCGGCGGCTCCTGCGGCTGCTGCGGCAGGCTGGCCAGGGCGTGGCGCAGGGTCACGCTGCCCTCGGGCGCAGTCGGCCGCGAGACGCTGTGCAGCGCCCACAGCAAACCCAGCAGCAGCAGCGCCACCCAGACGTAATTCGGAACCCGCCCAGCGCTTGGCTCGGGCCGTGGCACCAAAGGTGGCAAGCCCCTCACAACAAACCCCGCTCCTGCGCCGCACGCACCACCTGCACCCGGGTATGCACCGCCAGCTTGCGGTACAGGTTTTTGATGTGCGTGCTCACGGTGGCGGTGCCAATGCCGAGCCGGGTGGCAATCTCTTTGTTCACATAACCTTGCGCCACCAGCTTGAGCACCTCGGTTTCGCGCTCCGACAGCGCCGGAATGGCTGAACCGTTCTCCGCCACTTGCGCCGGGGCGTTGTTGCGCAACTGTTTGAGCAACAGCCGCGCCAGCAGCGGCGAAATGGGGGCGCCACCAGCGCAGATCTGCTCGATGGCCTCGATCAGCTCGGTGGCATTGCAGCCCTTGAGCACGTAGCCGGTGGCCCCCGATTGCAGGGCGTGGATAAGGCGCGACTCGTCGCCAAAGACGGTGAACACCAGCAGCTCGGCCTCGGGCTTGGTCAGAGCCAGCAGGCGCAGCATGTCTTCGCCGCGGCCGTCGGGCAGGCCCAGATCGACCAGATACACATCGGCCAGGCTGTTGGGGGCCATGATGCGGGCGTGGGCAAAGGTCTCGGAATGCCCGACCAGGCGCCAGTCGGGCCGCAGCGCCAGCGCGTGCTGCACAAAATGCAACACGGTGCGGTCGTCTTCGATCAGGTAGATGCGCGTAATACTGGGCATGCTGCGATTGTGGGCCATGCCCGCGCTGGCCACGCTCCCCGAAATGGGTGAGTGGCTACAGCGGCGTGTGCGCCCCCAGCACCCGGTCTTTGAGCTGGGTCAGGCGATCCCGCGCTTGGGCCGCTTGCTCGAATTCGAGTTTGCGCGCGTGCTCGAACATCAGCTTTTCCAGCCGCTTGAGTTCGCGCGCCAGGTCTTTTTCGCTCATGTCCTCGATTTCGGCCTGCTGCACCCGGGCCAGCTCGTTGCGCTGCGCCTGCTCGCTGGCTTTGTCGCTCTGCACGCCGTCGATCAAATCCTTGATGCGCTTGACCACCCCGATGGGCGTGATGCCGTGCGCGGCGTTGAAGGCCAGTTGCTTGGTGCGGCGGCGCTCGGTCTCGCCGATGGCGCGCTTCATTGAGTCGGTGATGCGGTCGGCGTACAAAATCGCCATGCCGTTGAGGTGCCGGGCGGCGCGGCCTATGGTCTGGATCAGGCTGCGCTCGGAGCGCAAAAAGCCCTCTTTGTCGGCGTCCAGAATCGCCACCAGGCTGACCTCGGGGATGTCGAGCCCTTCGCGCAGCAGGTTGATGCCCACCAGCACGTCGAACACGCCCAGGCGCAGATCGCGGATGATCTCGACCCGCTCCACGGTGTCGATGTCGGAGTGCAGGTAGCGCACGCGCACGCCGTTTTCGTTCAGGTATTCGGTCAACTGCTCGGCCATGCGCTTGGTGAGCACGGTCAGGAGCACGCGCTCGCTGCGCTGCACGCGCAGGCGGATTTCTTGCAGCGCGTCATCGACCTGATGCGTGGCCGGGCGCACCTCGAGCAGCGGGTCCACGAGCCCGGTCGGGCGCACCAGTTGCTCGACCACCTGGCCGGCGTGCTGGCGCTCGAACTCGGCCGGCGTGGCCGAGACGAAGATGCACTGGCGCATGCGGGCCTGGAATTCGTCGAACTTGAGCGGCCGGTTGTCGAGCGCGCTGGGCAGGCGAAAGCCATATTCGACCAGCGTGGTCTTGCGCGAGCGGTCGCCGTGGTACATACCGCCGAGCTGGCCGATCATGACGTGGCTCTCGTCGAGGAACATGAGCGCATCGCTCGGCAGGTAGTCGCACAGCGTGGCCGGTGGTTCGCCCGGTGCGGCGCCCGAGAGGTGGCGCGAGTAGTTCTCGATCCCCTTGCAGTGCCCCACTTCGACCAGCATTTCGAGGTCGAAGCGGGTGCGCTGCTCCAGCCGCTGCGCCTCGACCAGCTTGCCTGCGCCCACCAGCTCTTGCAGGCGCTGCGCCAGTTCGAGCTTGATGCCCTCCACGGCGGCCAGCACCTGCTCGCGTGGCGTCACGTAGTGGCTGCTGGGGTAAACGGTGAAGCGCGGGATGCGCTGGCGCACGCGCCCGGTGAGCGGGTCGAACAGTTGCAGCGACTCGACCGCGTCGTCGAACAGCTCGATGCGCAGCGCCAGTTCGGAGTGCTCGGCCGGAAAAACGTCGATGGTGTCGCCGCGCACCCGAAACAGGCCGCGCGAAAAATCTTGTTCGTTGCGCTGGTACTGCATGCGCACCAGTTGCGCGATGGCCTCGCGCTGGCCGAGCCGGTCGCCCACGCGCAGCGTCATGATCATGCGGTGGTAGCTCTCGGGCTGGCCGATGCCGTAGATGGCCGAGACGCTGGCCACGATCAGCACATCGCGCCGCTCGAGCAGGCTTTTGGTACACGAGAGCCGCATCTGCTCGATGTGCTCGTTGATGGCGCTGTCTTTTTCGATGAACAGATCGCGCTGCGGCACGTAGGCCTCGGGCTGGTAGTAGTCGTAGTAGCTGACGAAGTATTCGACCGCGTTGTTGGGGAAAAACTCGCGGAATTCGCTGTACAACTGCGCCGCCAGCGTTTTATTGGGCGCAAACACGATCGCCGGCCGGCCCAAGCGGGCGATCACATGCGCCATGGTGTAGGTCTTGCCGGATCCGGTCACGCCCAGCAGGGTCTGGTACAGCTCGCCGTTTTGCACCCCCTGCACCAGTTGCTCGATCGCCGCCGGCTGGTCGCCCGCGGGCTCGAAGGGCTGGTGCAGCTCGAAGGGGGAGCCGGGGAACCGAAGGCCATCGACTTGGGCCGAGGGAGCGGATGCAGGCGAGCCAAGCGCTGGTTCAGCGCCGAGGGGTCTGGTTCCGGTCATGGGCGGGAGTTTAACTGGCCGCGCAGCGCCGGGCCGATCTGTACTCCCGGCCTGCGGTGTGGACCAAGCCATGAGTCTGTCGGCCGTTGCTGAGCACGAACGGCAACTCACAGATCCGTGGGCCGCGCGATCACTGGCTCGGCCCCTTTGGGGCCTCCTCCTCTTCGGTGGGCACAAACACCTTGTCGGATTCCAGGGAGGATTGCCCCGCCTCCCACTCGGTGCTGAGGCGCTGCGCAAACGCTTTTGGGAATAGATCGCGGTACGCTTTCAGGGTTTCGGACATGGCCTGGGCAATGCGCTCGATGACCCGCTCGGGGTGCTGGACGCCGCAATGGCGGGTGCCGAAGTCCAGCATCTCTTGGCGCGTGGGGTAGGTCTTGCTTTTGTTGAGTTTGAGAGCCAGCGTGCGATCCGTCAGCATTCGGCCCGTGCGCTGATTTTCGTGGTCATAAGTGGCGGTCGTCACCACATCGAACAGAGGCGACAATCGAATGCTGCCGGTCTGCGATGGATCGTCATAGAGCAGGCCAAAGTTCTTCAGGTGGGCATCCCCGTTGCGCACCATCACGCTGAGCACCAACTGCTCAAAAAAGCCTTGCTTTTGCTCGGCGGCGTTGCTGCGGCATAGCGCAGCAATGATCTTGGCGATGCCTTCGTAGTTGCCACGGTATTTGTAGTCCCCGGCCATGTCATAGGTGGCTCCGGTCAGCACGGCCAGATCCTCAAAGCCGAGGCGCTTCGGTTCTTCGCTGCCCTCCTGGGGAACCAAGTCAAAGCGACGCATGATGAACATTTGGCCGTCATCGCTCAGGTGGAACTCAGGAACGGACAAGCCTGCCATTTTGGCGGCCGTCATGCACACGAACTCGTTTTGGCTCAAATGGGGAAACTCGGCGCCCCCCGTCTTGATGATGAGATCGGGTATGCGGGCCGTGGCCCTGCCATCCGGGACGGTCACGTCCGCATCCGGGATCAGAAACTTGGGTTGGGCACCCGAGATGCCCGCATCGAAATACTGGTCAAACAAGTAATCGAACAACTCGTCTGAGGCCTTCATGACCTTGAGCTGCGACAGGCCGAACATGGCTCGCTTGGGGCGGTGTGCGCCACCGGCCTCGGTCAGCTTGATGCGACCGATCTGGTCATGCCCTACGATGGACAGCAGCGCCATCTCATCGAGCTTGGAAAAGTGTTTGGCAAAGCGTGTGCGAATGCGATAGAACTGCTCGCCCTCTGGCAAATTCATTGCAAAGATGGGGTGAATGGTGTTGCTCGCGTAAGAGCCCAAGCGCAGCGGCATCGCGAGCGATATGGCACAGGAAGGGTCCTGGGCGTCGTAGCGCCATTGGAACTGCGATTCGCGAGCCAGCACACCGGCATCCCCTTGCGGGGTGCTGCCGAACAGCAGCTTGATCCGAGCGCCTTCTTGGGGGAATGCCATGGATCAGTTCTCCCAATCCGGACCAAGGAAGGCCCTGACATTTTCCAGGTCAAGCCCGAGAGAACAGAGCTGGACTTGCTTTTGGATGGACAGGATGGCATTGAAGAAGGTGAGGGTGGTCACGCTCTTGCCGGCCTCGATGTCGGCGATGGTCTGGCGGCGGCAGCTCGCCTTCTTGGCGACATCGGTTTGCGTCATGCCGAGCGCCTTGCGCTCGCGGCGAAACAACTCGCCGAACTCGGCAAGCGAGGATGCGGTTTGCAGACCGGTCTGCAGTTGAGGGGCTTTCATGTGCGTATTTTAGAACATTTTTTGTTGCGGCCAAAATAATGTTCTCAATTCCGTACATTTGTCCTTGCTTGATGCTCTCCCGTTCAGCACAGGCCATGGCCACACCAGTGAGAAAGGTCAGCTCAAGCAAGTAACGAGAGCGCGTCGCATCCGGGTCAGAATAGTTCCCTGGAACTTCCCCCCAGGGGGCAAAGGCGGGGTAAAGAAAAAGCCCGGTTCTCATAGGAGAAACCGGGCTCCAAGTATTGGTAGGCGCGATTGGACTCGAACCAACGACCCCCACCATGTCAAGGTGGTGCTCTAACCAGCTGAGCTACGCGCCTAAAGGTCGGTTGCAAGCCTTCAATTGTAGCAGGCTTTAGCGCCGGCGCACGCTGCGCACACCGGCCACGTCTTGCATGGCAGCCATGACGCGCTGCACCCGGCTGGCGTCGGTGACTTCGATCGTGAAGGTCATCCACGCCACCCCTTTCACGCTCTGCGTCTGCACGCCGATGACGTTGATTTTCTGGCTGGCAAAGGTGTCTGAAATATCACGCAACAGGCCCTGGCGGTCGAGCGCCTCGATCGCCACATCGACGGCGTAGTGGGTGGCCGTTTCACCCCGGGGCTGCAAACCGTTCCACTGCACCTCGATCACCCGGCCCGGGTGGCGCTGCACCAGCGCGGCGTAGTCTGAGCAATCGGCGCGGTGCACGCCCACCCCTTTGCCGCGCGTGATGTAGCCACGGATCTCGTCGGGTGGGGCTGGTTTGCAGCAGCGCGCCAACTGCGTGAGCACCGAGTCCAGCCCCACCACCAGCACGCTGCCTTGCGGGGCGCGGGCCGGGCTGTGGCGCGCCTTGCGCAATTGCACCTCATCAGGGGCTTGCAGCGCCGGGGTCGGGTTGAGCAGTTGCTCGACCGTGCGCAGCGTGATTTCCTCTTTGCCCAGCGCCTCGCACAGGCTGGCGGCGTCGTCGTAGCCGACGCGGCTGGCCAGCTCGTCGAGGTTGAGCGCGGTCTTGCCTTCGCGCTGCAACCACTTGTCGAGCAGCTCGCGGCCGCGCTGGGTGGTGCTGTGCACCGCCTGGGCGTTGAACCAGGCCCGCACCTTGCTCTTTGCGCGGTGGCTCACCAGGTAGCCTTGCTCGGGGTTGAGCCAGTCGCGCGAGGGGCCGCCGTCTTTGCTGGCAATGATTTCGACCGTCTGGCCGTTTTGCAGCGGCGTGTTGAGCGCGAGCATGGCGCCATCGACGCGCGCGCCGCGGCAGCGGTGCCCCAGGTCGGTGTGCACGGTGTAGGCAAAATCGAGCGCCGTGGCCCCCTTGGGCAGCTCGACGATGGCCGCGTGCGGCGTCAGCACATAAATGGCGTCGTCAAACAGTGGTTGAGTCGCTTGCTGGCGGCGCTCGCTCTCCACGTCGCTCTGCCAGGCCAGCAATTGGCGCAGCACGGCGATTTTGGCGTCGTAGTCGGAGCTGGCGCTCACGCCCTGGTAGCCCTTGCTGCCAGCCTCTTTGTAAGCCCAGTGCGCCGCCACGCCGTGCTCGGCGTGCTCGTGCATGGCTTGGGTGCGAATCTGCAGCTCGAAGGCGCGCCCCAGCGCGTCGCGGATCACAGTGTGCAGCGACTGATAACCGTTGGGTTTTGGCTTGCCGATGTAGTCGTCGAACTCCTCGGGCAGCGGGCTGTAGTGGGCGTGTGCGTAGGCCAGCACGCGGTAGCAGTCGTCGACCTGCGGCACCACCACGCGCAAGGCGCGCAGGTCAAACACGTGGTCGAAATCGAGCGCCTTGCCACGCATTTTTTTGACGATGCTGTAGATGTGCTTGGGCCGCCCCTGCACCTCGGCGTGGATGCCTTGCGCGCGCAACGCCTGCTGCAACTGCTGGCGCACCTGCTCCACATGGCTTTCGCGCTCGATGCGTTTTTCGTCGATCTGGCGGGCGATTTCTTTGTAGGTCTGCGGCTCGAGGAAGCGAAAGGACAGGTCTTCGATCTCCCACTTGATCGGCCAGATGCCCAAGCGGTTGGCCAGCGGCGCAAACACGTGCAGCGATTCGCTCGCCAGCGCCGGGTCGGGCTCGATTTTGGCCGCCGCGATATAGCGCAGCGTTTGCAGGCGCGAGGCCAGACGCAGCAGCACCACGCGCAAATCGCGCGAAAAAGCCAGCAGCATCTTGCGGATGTTTTCGTGCTGGCTGGCTTCGAGCTCGCTCGGGGCGGCCCGGCCGGCGCTGCCGCTTGCGCTGCCGGACTCGACCACGCTGGCGCGTTCGAGCCGCACCTGGGCCGCCCGGAGCCGGGTCTGGCGCTGCAACTGCACCAGCTTGGTGGTTTCCAGCGCCACGGCGGCCAGATCGGCGCCGAAGGCTTTGCTGATGAGCTCGCGCGGTCGGTTCAGATGCTCGCAGGCATAGACCAGATAGGTGCACACTTTGAGTTCGGCTCCGCCACCGATGAGGTCGAGCACGGCGACCACGCCGTCGGCATGCGCCAGCGTGTTCTCGCCGGTGTCGAGCGTTTCAGCGGCCAGCAGCGGCTCGGCAAAGGCGCGCGCGCGCAACACAGTGGCCAGCTCGTCGGCCGCGCGGGCCTGCGACTGCGCCGCTGCCGCACCCACTGCAGGGGCTGCTGTGGGTGCAGGCAAATCCGGTGGCGGGGGGGCAGACCTCATGGCGCCAACAGAAAATCGCACACCTGCGCCACCTGCTCGGGCGCCACCAGCGTGGGCGCGTGGCCTACGCCGGCAAATTCCAGCAGGCGCGCGCGCGGCCCGCGCTGCGTCATGGCCACTGCAGTGGCGTGGCTGAGCAGGTCGGACTCGGCCCCGCGCAGCAACAGCACCTCGGCCGTGATGGCCTCGTACATCTGCCACAGCAAGGCCTCGCCGGCGTGGATGGCGGCGCCCTGTCCTGCCTCCTGGATCTGCGGGTCTGCACCAGCACCCTGCCCCGCCGCCAGCATGGCGCGCAGCGGCTGCGCGATGGCCGGGTCGTAGTGCAGCGCCCAGCCGCCTTGCACCGGGCGCAGCATCGGGCGCGACAAGGCCAGCCACTGCTCGGGGCTGTGAGGGCCAAAACCCCGGTGCAATTGCGCCAGCGCCTGCACGGCGGCCTGCTCGCTGGCATAGACCTCTTGTGTACCCACATAAGTGGCGATGCGGCGCAATGCAGCGGCCTCGATCACCGGCCCGACATCGTTGAGCACCAGGCGGCGCAAACCCAGCGCCGGTTGCGCCGCCAGCGCCATGCCGATCAGGCCGCCCATGCTGGTGCCGACCCAGTCGATGCACAGCTCGGCGGGCTCGGCGCTGCCCGTGGCCGCCGCGTGGCGCGCACGCAGGTGCGCCAGCAACAGGGCCAAGTCGGCGGCGTAGGTGGGCACGCCGTAAGCGGATGGGTCGGCCAGCCAGTCGCTGTGGCCGCGCCCGGCCACATCCACGCACACCACCTGCACCCGATTCGGACCCTGCGCCCGCCGCAGCAGCGCCTGCGCCAGCACATCGAAATCGCGCGCTTGGCGTGTCAGGCCGTGCACGCACACCACCACCTGGGCCGGGCCGTCGCGTCCACCGCTTTGCCCCCACTCCCACCAGGCGATGCGGCGCGGTTCGCCGTGCGTGGCCAGCGGGCCGGGCACGGCCAGATGATGCAAAGTGGGTTCCATATCGGTCTCTCGTCTCCCGTGTGACGGCTTACCGCACGTCGATCGCCCTGTGGCGTCCTTGATAATGGTGCCTATCGTAAATCAAAAGGAGATGTGTTCATGCTCGCCCACAAGACCGCCCTGGTAACGGGCTCCACCAGTGGCATTGGCCTCGGCATCGCCAAGGCGCTGGCGCAACAAGGCGCGCACCTGGTGCTCAACGGCTTTGGCGACGCGCAAGCCGCCTGTGCCGAGGTGGCGGCCGTGGCCGCGCCCGGGGCCCGGGTCAGCTACCAAGGGGCCGACATGAGCCAGCCGCAGCAGATCGAGGCCATGCTGCGCGCCGCGGCGGCGGAGTTTGGGCGCATCGATATTTTGGTCAACAACGCGGGCATTCAGCACGTGGCGCCGATCGAAGACTTTGCGCCCGAACGCTGGGACGCGGTGCTGGCGATCAACCTCAGCAGCGCCTTTCACACCACGCGGCTGGCGCTGCCGGCCATGAAGGCGGCCAACTGGGGCCGCATCATCAACGTGGCGTCGGTGCACGGGCTGGTGGCCTCGGCAAACAAATCGGCCTACGTGGCGAGCAAGCATGCGCTGGTGGGCCTGACCAAGGTGGTGGCGCTGGAGGCCGCCACCACCGGCGTGACCTGCAACGCCATCTGCCCCGGCTGGGTGCTCACGCCGCTGGTGCAAAAGCAGGTGGATGAGCGCGCCGCCGCGCTCGGCTTGAGCAATGCCGAAGCCACCAAGCATTTGCTGTGCGAGAAGGAGCCTTCGCTGCAGTTCACCACGCCCGAAGAACTGGGCGCGCTGGCGGTGTTTTTCTGCTCACCGGCGGCGGCCAATGTGCGCGGCGCGGCCTGGAACATGGACGGCGGCTGGGCGGCGCAGTAAGCGCGCTGGGCGCGGTGCCCGGCTACTGCAATTGCACCGTTCCCGCCACCGTGACTTGCACCTGCGCCGTGCCGGGTTCGGCGGGCAGCGCCACTTCGGCACCGTCTAGGCGCGCTTGCGCGGCCATCATCAAACGCGGCCGGGCTGAAAAATCCTGCTCGCCGTCGGAAATGGCGATTTCGCGCAAGCTGTAGCCGGCAAAACCAAAATCGCGCGCCACCTGCTGCGCGCTGGCGCGAAAGCGCTCGATGGCGACGCTGCGCACGCTGGCCTCGACCTGCTGACGCGCCTGCGGGCTGAGCGAAAACGCCATCTGTGCCACGTTCAGGCCGCGCACCTGAGCCGCCGCCGTGGCCAGCGCCGCCACATCGCGCCCCTGCAGCAGCAGCTCGGCGCTGCCGATCCAGCCCACAATCTGGCCTTCCGGGTTGTGGCGCGGCTGCAGGCTGAACTGGCCCGTGCCCAATTCGAACTCGCCTGCGCGCACCTGGGGCCGCAACTGGCGCAACGCCGCCTCCACGCTTTGACCCAATTGGCGCTGCAAGGCCGCCGGGTCGGTGCCCTGCACGCGCTGCACCAGCGTCAGGGTGAGCCAGTCTTGGCGCACCGGCTGCTGCGCCGTGGCGCTCAGGTGCACCACGTTATGCGGCAGCGCCTGCATCAAAGCCGCGCTGGCCTGGGTTTGTGCCAAGGCGGAACCCGCGCCCAGCAGGCCCAGCCCCAGCGCCAAGCCCGCGAGCCCATAACCCAAGCGCGTGGTGAAAGAAATATTGCTATAAATCATCGGATTGCTCCTGTAAGACTGGACCCATGCGAAGTGCGTTGCGCGCTATGCCTTGCACGCTGCAGCCCCAGTGTGCCACCAACAGCCCCGACCGATCCCGGTTGCGGCAGCGCCAAAGGGCAACAACTGTAACGGTGCGTTTCCCGCAGGCCATTGAGGCACCCGGTCCAAGCCGCCCGGTGTCACAATCCTTGTCACCGCCTCTGCTCACACGCCTGCCATGCCCAACCCCGCCCCAGACCCGCCACCGAACCGACCCGACCGCATCGTGGTGGTGGACGACGACGCCCGCATCCGCGACCTGCTCAACCGCTACCTGAGCCAGCAAGGCTTCGAGGTGCTGCTGGCGGCCGATGCGCGCGCGCTCGACAAGCTGCTGCAGCGCGAGACCTTCGACCTGATCGTGCTCGACCTCATGCTGCCGGGCGAAGACGGCCTGAGCATCTGCCGCCGCCTGCGCGCCGGGCGGCTGCGCACTCCCATCATCATGCTCACCGCCAAGGGCGAAGACATCGATCGCATCGTGGGGCTGGAAATCGGGGCCGACGATTACCTGGGCAAACCCTTCAACCCGCGCGAGTTGCTGGCGCGCATCCACGCCGTGCTGCGCCGCCGTCCGCCCCCCGAAGTGCCCGGGGCCCCATCGACCGAACACGAGGTGGTGCGCTTTGGCCCCTTCGTGCTCGACCTCGGGCAGCGCACCCTGCAAAAAGACGGCGTCGACATCGGCCTGACCAGTGGCGAGTTTTCTATGCTCAAAGCCTTGGTGCGGCACCCGCGCCAGCCGCTGTCGCGCGACAAACTGGCGCAACTGGCGCGCGGACGCGAGTTCGAGCCCTTCGACCGCAGCCTCGACGTGCAGGTTTCGCGCCTGCGCAAACTCATCGAAGCCGACCCGGGCGCGCCGCGCTACCTGCAAACGGTCTGGGGCGTGGGCTATGTGTTTATCCCCGATGGCGCCAACTGATCCGCCGCCCCACGCCCAACCCAGCCGCAAATCGGGCGGTCAGGGCATCAGCCTGTTTAGCCGCACCTTTTTGCTGCTCGCGGCTTTGCTGCTGGGCTCGGTGCTGGCCTGGTTTCAAACCCTGCGCACGCTCGAAGAAGAGCCGCGTGCGGTGCAAAGCGCGCAGCAACTGGCCTCTCTCGTCAACCTCACGCGCGCTGCGCTCGCACACGCCGACCCAATTGCCCGCATTTCGCTCGTCACCACCTTGCTGCAGCAAGAGAACCTGCGCATCGCGGTGCGCGAAACCACCGACACCCACCTGGCCTACGACACAGACCGATTGAGCCGGCGCATCAGCGCCGAATTGGCGCTCATGCTCGGGCCACAGACGGTGGTGGCGCGCCAAGTGAACGGCTTTGACGGCCTGTGGCTTGGCTTCGAGATCGAGGGCGACCGCTTCTGGCTGCTGGCCGACCCGGCCCGGGTGGGGCAAGTCGGCGGCACCACATGGCTGGCTTGGCTCGGCATTGCGGCGGCCTTGTCTTTGCTGGGAGCGGCTGTGTTTGCGCGCCTGATCCACCAGCCGCTGTTGCGGCTCAGCGCTGCCACAGCGCGCGTGCGAGCGGGTGACTTCACCGGGCTGCGGCTCGATGAAACCGAGGCCACGCACGAGATACGCGCCGTCAACATCGGCTTCAACCGCATGGCCGAGCAACTGGCCAAGGCCGAGGCCGACCGCACCCTGATGCTGGCGGGCATTTCGCACGATTTGCGCACCCCGCTGGCGCGGCTGCGGCTGGAAATCGAGCTCAGCGTGCCCGACGAGCCCACGCGCCAGCTCATGGCCGCCGACATCGAACAGGCCAACGCCATCATCGACAAGTTCCTCGACTACGCGCGCGTCGAGCAGGTGCAGCAGCTGCAAGCCGTCGATCTGGCCGAGCTCACGGCCACCGCGCTGCTGCCCTACCAAGGCGCACCCGACTGCGCGGTGACCTTGGATGTGCCGCCCGGCCTGCGCGTGTTGGCTGACCCGGTGGAGCTGCGCCGCGTGCTCGACAACCTGCTGCAAAACGCCTCGCGCTATGGCCGCAGCCCCGACGGCTTGCTGCGGCTGCAGATCAGCGCCCCACCCAGCCCGGCCGGCACGCTGACGCTGCAACTGGCTGACCAGGGCCCGGGCGTGCCACCGCCGCTGCTGGCGCGCCTGACCGAACCCTTTTTTCGCGCCGACAGCGCCCGCACCGCCGCCAACGGCAGCGGCCTGGGGCTGGCGATCGCCGACAAAACCTTGCAGCTCATGGGCGGCGCGCTGGAGCTGCGCAACGGCGTGGCGGGCGGCCTGCTGGCGCGGCTGCGTTTGCCGGTGGCAGCGGCCGAGCTTTGAGCGCATAAACTGCGCAGTGGCAGTATGGGCTTGCAACAAGACTGTAAAAGGGCTATATTTGGGCTTGACTCAATTGGGATCCAAACCATGCAATACGCCACCACGCAGGTCCAGCCAATCAGCTACCTGAAAGCCAACGCGGCGGCCGTACTGGCGCGCTTGTCTGAGCAGCGCGAGCCCTTGCTGATCACCCAAAATGGGCAAGCCAAGGCAGTGCTGCAAGACGTGGCCTCGTATGAAGAAACCCAGGAAACCCTGGCTCTGCTAAAAATCCTGGCCCTCGGGCAGCAGGAAGTGGCCGCTGGCAAGCTCAAGCCGCTGGCCGAAGTTGGCGCCCGGCTGCGCGCCAAGCGCTCTGCGGCCTGATGGCCAGCGCCGCGCCCGAATACGAGGTCTTGCTCACCGAGGGCGCGCAGCGGGATTTGGAATCGATCTGCGACTACATCGCCGCGTTCGACTCCCCGGCCAAAGCCGATTACGTGCTGGAGCGCCTGCTGGAAACTCTGCAAAGCCTGTCGATTTTTCCGCAGCGCGGCAGCTACCCCAAGGAGTTGCTCGCACTGGGAATCAAAGAGTACCGCCAGACCGCCTTCAAGCCCTACCGGATGATCTACCGCGTCAGCGGCAATCAGGTCATCGTCGCGCTGATAGCCGATGGTCGGCGCAATATGCAGACGCTGCTGGCCCGAAGGTTGTTGTCGGCGTAGTCTTGGGCGGTCGTGCACGAGCGCGGCAGGCGCAGTCTGGTGCGCAACACCGCGCAGCGGCTCACCCCACCCGCTGCAACAGCGCCACCGCGCGGCATTCGATCGCCAAGCCCTGCCCGACCGGCCCGAGTTTTTCGGCCGTTTTGGCTTTGACATTCACCTGGCCCGGCTGCAGGCCCAGCACCTCAGCGATGCGCGCTTGCATGGCCGCTTTGTAGGGGGCCAGCTTGGGCGCTTGGGCGATCACGGTGGTGTCGAGGTTGATCAGCGCGTAACCTTGTGCGGCCACGCGCTGCATGGCCTGCGCCAGCAACTGGGCCGAGTCGGCCCCGGCAAAACGCGCGTCGGTGTCGGGGAACAGGGTGCCGATGTCGCCCAGCGCAGCCGCGCCCAGCAGCGCGTCGGTGATGGCGTGCAGCAGCGCGTCGGCGTCGGAGTGCCCGAGCAGGCCGCTGGGGTGCGGGATGTGGATGCCGCCCAAAATCAGCGGCCGCCCCGGCACCAGCGCGTGGATGTCCCAGCCTTCGCCGATGCGCAGGGCTGCCAGGGGGGGGGGGGGGGGGGCGGTGGCCGTGGGGGTTGCTGAGGCAGGGCTGCTTGGGTTCATGGGGGCTGTGGGTGTGGCGGATTTGGACAGCGCCTGCCGCTGCAGCAGCAGCGCCTCGGCCAGGGTGAAATCGTCCGCAAAGGTGATCTTGAAATTGCTGGCGCTGCCCGGCACCAGCAGCGGCCGGGCGCCGCTGCGCTCGATCGCGCTGGCTTCGTCGGTGATGCCGGCAAAACCGCTGCCTTGGTGCGCCGCCAGCGCCGCACGCAAGGCCCCAAGCCTGAACATCTGCGGCGTTTGCGCCAGCCATTTGTCGGCGCGCTCCAGCGTGGCGGCTGCCCGGGGCATGGGCGCGGAATCGGCAGCCAAGGCAGCCGGGGCCGCTGCGGCAGATGGCTCCGATGGCACCGCAGCCTTGAGCGTATCGGGCAGCGCCAGCGCCAGCAGTCCACCCACCGGGTCGTGCCAGCAGGCCGCGAGCAGGCGCTCGATCTGCGCCGGCTCGATCAGGCAACGGGCGGCGTCGTGTACCAGCACCCAATCGCTGTCGCGCGCTCCGGCAGCGGCCAGTTGTTGCAAGCCGTTGAGCACGGTTTGGGCGCGCACCGCGCCCCCCACGGGCCAGACGCGCACGCGTTCGTCGCTGCTCTGGTAAGCATCGTCACCGGGGGCCACCACCACCGCCACCCCGGCCCAGCGCGGCAGCGCCAGAAAAGCCGCCAGCGTGTGGTCGATCACGCGCTGGCCTGCCAGCCGCTGGTACTGCTTGGCCCCGGCCTGATCGGTGCGCGCAGCCCGGCTGCCGTTGCCCGCGCTGGTGATGAGGGCGTAGCAGCGCGGGGCGGCGGCGATATCAGCAGCGGCGGCAGGCCAAAGCAAGGCCGCGTGTTCGAATGGGTTGCGGTGTGTCACAGTGCCTGATTTTAGAATCAACGCCTTTGCGCCCACAACGGAGCGCCCGAAATGACGACCCCATGCACCTACCCCCCTTGAGCCCCGGCAAGCGCCTGCAATTGCCGCGCCCCTTGGCCAGCGCCGACGCCTTGTTGCTGGCGCAACTGGCCGAGCGCGAGCGCCGCGCTGGCCGGCTCACCGCCGTGGTCTGCGCCGACGCCGCCGACGCCCAGCGCCTGCTCGACGAAATCCCCTTCTTTGCGCCCGGCCTGCGCTGCGCCCTGTTCCCAGACTGGGAAACCCTGCCCTACGACAGCTTTTCGCCGCACCAAGATTTGATCTCGGAGCGCCTGGCCACGCTCTGGCGCATCGTGCAGCGCGACCGCACCCAGGGCGCCGACGTGGTGCTCATCCCCGCCACCACCGCGCTCTACCGGCTCGCGCCACCCGCCTTTCTGGCTGCCTACAGCTTCGAGTTCAAACAGCAACAAAAGCTGGATGCGGCCCGCCTCAAAGCCCAGCTCACGCTGGCCGGCTACCAGCACGTGACGCAGGTTGTGGGCCCGGGCGAATACGCGGTGCGCGGCAGCCTGATCGACCTGTTCCCGATGGGCGCTGCGCTGCCCTACCGCATCGACCTGTTCGACGACGAGATCGACTCCATCCGCACCTTCGACCCCGACACCCAGCGCAGCCTGCACCCGGTGCCCGAGGTGCGGCTGCTGCCGGGGCGCGAATTCCCGCTCGACGACGCCGCGCGCGCCAAATTCCGTGCGCGCTGGCGCGAGCTGCTCGAAGGCGACCCGAGCCGCAGCCGCCTCTACAAAGACATGGGCAACGGCGTGGCCAGCGCCGGCATCGAGTACTACCTGCCGCTGTTTTTCGACGCCACCGCCACCGTGTTCGACTACCTCGGTGCCGCCACCGCGCTGGTGCTGCACGGCGAGCTTGAACCCGCCTTCCAGCGCTTTGCGCTCGATACGCGCGAGCGCTACCGCCTGGCCCAGGGCGACCCGGAGCGCCCGCCGCTGGCGCCCGAACTGCTGTTCCTAGACGCCGAAGGCTTCTACGTGGCGGCCAAGGCGCTGGCGCAACTGGCCCTGCGCCCGGCCAAAGAGGCCGACCCGTCCGATGCACCCACCGCCTGGGCCCAGACCCTGCCCGACCTGTCGGCCCAGCGCGCCGCCCCCGACCCGCTGGAGCGCCTAAAGGCCCACTTGGCGCGCAGCAGCCCCCGGCGCGCCCTGCTGCTGGCCGAGAGCGATGGCCGGCGCGCCAGCCTGCTCGACTTCCTGCACGCCAGCGGCCTGAACCCGCCGCTGTTCGAATCGCTGGCCGAGTTCCAGGCCAGCCCGGCCCCCGTCGGCCTGGCCACGGCGGCACTGGCCAGCGGCTTTGCCTGGCTGCAAGGCGAGCCACCCACCGGCATCGACTTCATCACCGAAACCGAGCTCTTCGCCAGCGCAGCCGGTACCCGGCGGCGCAAAAAGCAAGAGCAAGTCAGCGACGTCGAGGCGCTGATCAAAGACCTGAGCGAACTCCAACTGGGCGACCCCGTGGTGCACAGCCAGCACGGCATCGGGCGCTACCGCGGCCTGCTCAACCTAGACTTGGGCGAAAAAACCGCCGACGGCAGCCCCGCGCTGCAAGAGTTCTTGCACCTCGAATACGCCAACGAGGCCGTGCTCTACGTGCCCGTGAGCCAGTTGCAGCTCATCAGCCGCTACACCGGCGTGAGCGCCGACGAAGCGCCGCTGCACCGCCTCGGCTCGGGCCAGTGGGACAAAGCGCGGCGCAAAGCCGCCGAACAGGTGCGCGACGCCGCCGCCGAACTGCTCAACCTCTACGCCCGCCGCGCCGCGCGC